>Ga0209517_10003243_pt1 | contig 22235 bp, 17 predicted proteins | sample PeaSoiMetSII2010_FD_187695 | JGI IMG/M metagenome (GOLD analysis project Ga0209517, IMG submission 187695) | Peat soil microbial communities from Weissenstadt, Germany - SII-2010 (SPAdes) (version 2) | ecosystem: Environmental > Terrestrial > Soil > Wetlands > Peat | place: Germany...
TTTGTGTCTTCGGAATCCTTCGGCAACAAACCGAGCAGATGTTCCCAATACTTAACGGCGGCAGGAAATTCTCCGCGCCCCATCGCCGCCGAACCGGCCAAGGCAAGCGCCTTGATATTATTCGGATCAAGCTCCAGCGCCTTGTTCAGCAAAAGGGTTGGATGCCCGGCCAGGTTCTGGCCGTTCGCCATTGCCAACGCATCGGCAAAATCAGCCCACAATTGTGCGTCATTGGGTATCAGTTGGGACAGTTTGTTGAAAGCCTTGACGGCATCCGTATAACGTTCCTGTTCGACATAGGTTCGCGCCAGCGTCCCCAGACTGTCAGTGTCCTGCGGATTCTTCGCCAGTTTGTCTTCCAACTCCTTGAGTGCGGCTTCGGAGTGCACTGTGCCAAAACCACTTCCAGCGGTCTGTCCGGTCTGGGGCTGGAAAGCGTTCCAGTTGCCTATCTTCCAGTACAAACCGACTGCCGCAAGCGGCAGCAACACGGCCAGTGCTATCGCCACTGCCTTGTGCGGGTTTCTCACCAATGCCTCGGCGGCGCTATCCGTGGCTTTTACCTCTTCCAGCAAACGCACCTGCAATTCGTGCTTACCCTGCTCATGCAGCTCCGGTGTGAGCAGGCCGTTTTGCAGGTCTGCATCCATCTCGGAGACCTGATCGCGGAAAATTTCCAGGTTGGCAGCATCACGCAACACTTGGTTTTCCTTCACGGTGCTGCGCCACAACGGCAACACAACAAACAGCACAGCAACTGCCAACAGCAGCGCACATATTATCCAAAACGTAGTCATTCTTGGTTATCTTTATCGTCGTTGAGCAATGCGGTGGCGCGCTGTTCCGCTTCCGGGGTCAGTTCGGTTTCCGAAACGCTCCGGCGCCGTTTGCGCAATTGGTAGAATAGTCCCGCGCCACCTATCAGGAATAGCGCGAAAGGCCCGAACCACAGGACGTAGGTGTCCGCCTGGACCGGCGGTCTCAGCAGGATGAAGTCGCCATAGCGGCGCACCATGAATTGCAGCACCTGCGGGTCGCTGTCGCCGGCGGTGAGGCGCTCGCGGATCAGCACGCGGAGGTCGTGCGCGAGATCGGCATTCGAATCGTCGATCGACTGGTTCTGGCACACGAGGCAGCGCAGCTCGCCGCTGAGGGTCCGTGCCCTCGCCTCGAGCGAGGGATCGGCGAGGCGCTCGCCGGGGTCGACCGCGAGGGCGGCCGTCGCCGCCAGCGCAAGCATCGCCGCCAGAATGATCACTCTCATGATCGCTGCAGCGCCTTGACCAGCGGCGCCAGCTCGCGCGCGACATCGGCCGGCGTGAGCGGGCCGACATGACGCAGGCGGATGCGACCGGTCTTGTCGATCACATAAGTCTCCGGTACGCCGTAAACGCCGAAATCGATACCGACGCGGCCCTCGCGATCGGCGCCGATCCGCCTGTAGGGATCGCCGAGCTCGCCCAGGAAGCGCGCGGCATCCTCGGGCTTGTCCTTATAGTCGATGCCGTAGAGCGGCACGCTGAGCTCGCGCGAAAGGTTCATCAGAAGGGGATGCTCGGTCCGGCAGGGGATGCACCAGGACGCGAAGAAGTTGATCAGCACGACTTGGCCCGCGAACTCGTCCCGCACGAGGCCCGGCTGGTCGCCGAGCCCCGCCAGTGCGAAGGCCGGCGTCGGCTGATTGATCATCGCGGAGGGCAGCACCGAGGGATCCCGGGTCAGCGACACGAAGAAGTAGGCCGCGAGCGCCACGAACGCGACCGCCGGCAAGAGATAGATCAGGCGGCGCATGGTCTCAGTCGTCCGCGGCAGCGCCGGCGGGCGCGCGGCCGCGGCGCACGGCGGCGCCCACGCGCCAGCGCCGGTCGGAGAGACTCATGAGTCCCCCCAGCGCCATCACGCCGCATCCGAGCCAGATCCAGGGTACCAACGGCTTCTGATAGACCCGCAGCGTCCAGGCGCCCTTGCCGTCGCCGTCGGCCAAGACGACGTAGAGATCGGAGAGCAGATCAGTATTGATCGCCGTGAAGGTGGTCGGCGTCTGCTGCACCGGGAAGAAGCGCTTTTCCGGCTGCATGACGGCGACGAGGCTGCCATGCCTGGTCACCGTGACGGTGCCGCGGTCGGCGGTGTAGTTGGGGCCCTCGACGGACTCGACCTTGTCGAGGCGGAGGTCGTAGCCCGCGATCGCCACGCTCTGGCCGGGTCGTACGAGCTCGATGCGCTCGCTTTCCCACGCCGAGGCGGCGATCCCCGCGACCGTGACGGCGACGCCGAGATGCGCCAGCGTCATGCCATAGGCCGCGCGGGGCAGGTGCCGCGCACGCGAGAGCGTATCGTTGAACGGAGTGCGGAACAGCTGCACGCGCTCCGACCATTCGACCAGGCTGCCGGCGCCGATCCAGGCCGCGAGGCCGAGACCCAGCGTCGCCAGCACCGCAGCGGGACTCGCGAACAGCAACACCAGGAGCACGACCGCGACCACCGCGCCGGCGGCAAACATCAGGCGCTGCGATGCGGCCAGGAGGTCGCCGCGCTTCCAGCCGAGCAGGGGCCCGAACGGCATCGCGATCAGCAGCGGCACCATCAGCGGCACGAAGGTGCGGTTGAAGAACGGGAAGCCGACGGAGACCTTGTCGCCGCCCATGGCGTCGAGGAACAGCGGATAGAGCGTGCCGATGAAGACCGTGGCGGCGCCGGTGGCGAGCAGCAGATTGTTCAGCACCAGTGCGCCTTCCCGCGAGATCGGCGCGAAGAGTCCGCCGCCCCGGAGCGAGGGCGCGCGCACGGCGTAGAGGATCAGCGGTCCGCCGATCGCGATGATCAGCAGCAGCAGGATGAATGCGCCGCGCGCGGGATCGACGGCGAAGGCATGCACCGATGTCAGTACGCCCGAGCGCACCAGGAAGGTGCCGATCAGCGAGAGCGCGAAGGTCACGATCGCCAGCAGGATGGTCCAGGTCTTGAGCGCGTCGCGCTTCTCCACCACGATCGCCGAGTGCAGCAGCGCCGTGCCCACGAGCCAAGGCATGAAGGACGCGTTCTCCACGGGGTCCCAGTACCACCAGCCGCCCCAGCCCAGCGTGTAATAGGCCCACCAGCTCCCGAGCGCGATGCCGATCGTGAGCGCGCACCAGGCGGCGAGCGTCCAAGGCCGGACCCAGCGCGCCCAGGCGGGATCCACTCGTCCCTCGATCAGCGCCGCCACCGCGAAGGAGAACGATACGGAGAAGCCGACATAGCCGAGGTAGAGGAACGGCGGGTGGATTGCCAGGCCGAGGTCTTGCAGGATCGGATTCATGCCTTGGCCGTCAGGCGGCGCCGGCACCAGGCGCAGGAACGGATTCGAGGTGAAGAGGATGAAGGCAAAGAAACCGGCGCCGATCATGCCTTGGACGGCGAGCACGCGGGCGCGCAGATCCGGCGGCAATCCGGTGCCGAACCAGGCCACGGCCGCGCCGAACAGCGTCAGGATCAGCACCCACAGCACCATCGAGCCTTCGTGGTTCGACCACACGCCGGTGATCTTGTAGAGGAGCGGCTTGGTGGAGTGGCTGTTCTCCGCCACCGTCGCGAGCGAGAAGTCCGACGTGACATAGGCGTGGGCGAGTGCCGCGAAGGCGAGCGCCACCAGCGCGAATTGCGCGATCGCGGTGCTGCCGGCGAGCGCCATCAGCGCGGGCTCGCCGCGCGAGGCGCCGTAGAGCGGCACCACCGCTTGCACGATCGCGAGCACCAGCGCCAAGGCGAGCGCGAAATGTCCGAGCTCGGCGATCATGGCTTGGCCTGCGCAGCCGTTGCCGCCGCTGGGTGCTCGCCCTGCCAGTGGCCGGCCTTCTTCAGCGCGTCCGCCACTTCCGGCGGCATATAGCGCTCGTCGTGTTTCGCCAGCACGGTGTCGGCCTTGAAGACGCCGCTCTTGGCGAGCGCGCCCTCCACCACCACGCCCTGGCCCTCGCGGAAGAGATCCGGCAGCACGCCGCTGAAGACCACCGGCACCGCGCTGTTCCCGTCGGTCACGCGGAAGTCGATGGTGCGGCCGTCGGCCTGGCGCGCGACGCTGCCGGCCTCGACCAGGCCGCCGAGCCGGAGCCGTCGTGTCTCGGGCGCGCCCTTGGCGGCGAGATCGCTGGGACTCATGAAGAAGACCAGGTTGTCATTGAATGCGAACAGCACCAGCGTGCTGGCGACCGCGAGCATGCCGAGGCCGAGCAACACCACCAGGAGACGCTTGCGTTTGCGGGTCATCGAAAATCTTTATCAGCGGCGTCTCTGGGGACGAGCGGCCTCGAGCGCCGACCAGAGGCGATGCTGCCGCCGCCACGCCCGATAGGATTGCACCGCCATGACCCCGAGCACGAGGACCGCGATACCGTAAGCGGGCCAGACGAAGCGGGCATATCCACCCATGGCGAGATAGTGAGTGAGCGCGTCCATCACGTGACCGACCCCGCGGCTTGTGGCCGAGCGCTCGGCTCGGGCATCGGCTCGATCTCGCCGAGCCGCGCCGCGCGCACGCGGCTGGCCAAGATCGCGGTGCGCATCCGCAGCATCAACAGCGCCGCGAAATAGAGCATGAACGCGATGGCCATGATCAAGAGCGGCACCAGCATCGATTTGTCGATCGTGGGGCCGCCCAGGCGGAACACGCTCGCGGGCTGGTGCAGCGTGTTCCACCAATCGACGGAGAACTTGATGATCGGCAGGTTGACCACGCCCACCAGCGCCAGCACCGCCCCCGCCCGCGCGCCGCGGGTCGGATCGTCGAAGCCGTTCACCAGCGCGATATATCCGACATAGAGAAAGAACAGCACCAGGACGGAGGTGAGCCGGGCATCCCACACCCACCAGGTCCCCCACATGGGCTCGCCCCAAAGCGAGCCGGTGATCAGGCAGAGCAGGGTAAATCCCGCCCCCAGAGGCGCCGCGGCTTGTGCCGCGATATCGGCGAGCGGGTGACGCCAGATCAGCGCGACCGCGCTCGCCAGTGCCAGGAATCCGTAAACGAAGCTCGCCATCCACGCCGCCGGCACGTGCACGAACATGATCCGCACGGCCTCGCCCTGCTGGTAGTCGGGCGGCGCCACGAAGAGCACCAGGTAAAGGCCGACTGCGAGGCAAATCACCGCGCCCGCCGCGCACCAGGGCATGAGCCCGTCCGAGAGGCGCATGAAACGGCCGGGGTTGGCGAAGCGCTGCATTCCAGGGTTTTAGCGCAATCCACCGCCGATGTCAGGTCGTGTCCGAGACGGAATGGCTCTACTCGAGCGCGGGGCGGAGCGCCGCCGCCGCGGCCCACGGCGCCAGCGGCAACGCCGCGACCAGGAGCGCGGTCAGGATCAGCAGATGGGGCCGGATGGCAAACCCCGCGACGGCCTGTTCGACCGCGGCCACGCCGAAGATCAGCACCGGGATATAAAGCGGCAGCACCAGAAGCGACAGCAGCACCCCGGCCCGGCGCGCGCCCAGCGAGAGCGCGGCGCCCACGGCGCCCACCAGGCTGAGGCTCGGTGTGCCCAGCGCCATCGTGAGGACAAGCGGCAGGTAACCGGGTCCATCGAGCTGCAGCAAGGCCGCTAGCGCCGGCGCCACCGCGGCCAGCGGCAAGCCGGTGGTGAGCCAATGGGCGAGGCATTTCGCCAGCACCGCCGCCTCCAGCGGGAGCGGCGCCAGGGCGATAACTTCGAGGCTGCCGTCCTCGTAATCCTGCTGGAACAAGCGGTCGAGCGAGAGCAGCGCCGCCAGCAGCGCGGTCACCCAGACGATACCGGCGGCGATGCGCGCGAGGAGCTGCGGCTCCGGTCCGACGCCGAACGGGAACAGCACCACCGCCAGCACGAAGAACGCCACCACCAGGGCGGCGTCGCTGCCTTGCCGGAGCGCCAGACGCAAGTCGCGCGCGACCAGGGCCAGGAATGCCGTCACGCGGCGCTCCTGCGCGGCGTGAACTCACTGAGCGCGAGCGTTTCCGATCCCGGGATCGGGAGCGGCAGGTGCGTCGCGATGGCGACCATCCCGCTGGCCGCTCGATGCTCGGCGATGGCGGCCAGCAGATCGCTTGTCGAGGCGTCATCGAGACCGGTGGTGGGCTCGTCCAGCAGCCACAGCGGTGCCGGGCTCGCCAGCAGCCGCGCCAGCGCGAGGCGCCGGCGCTGACCCGCCGACAGCACCCGGCACGGCCAGCCCGCGAGCTCCGCCAGATGAAATCGCCGTAATGCGGGCAGCACCCGATCGTGGGAGGCCTCCCGCAGCGCCGCCCAGAAGGCGAGCGTCTCGGCGACCGTCAGCACCGGCTTCAGCGCGTCCTGATGCCCGACGTGGTGCAGCCGCGCGCGATGCGCCGTGGGATCCTCCGTCACGGCCACGCGGTCCCACGAGAGCGTGCCCAGGAGCGGCGGCGTCAGTCCCGCCATCACGCGCAGCAGGCTCGATTTGCCGCTGCCGTTGGGGCCGGTCAGCAGCAGCGCGCCGCCAGGGGCGAGCTTGAAATCCAGCCGCTCGAAGACCGGACGCTCGCCCCGCCGACAAGCGAGCCCGCGGCCCTCGAACAGGCGTGCAGCGAATGGCGAGGAGCTCGGCACGGGAGGAGCGGTCTGGGATTTGCTGCGGGCGAGGCTTCGGCGCGGATGATGCCACGACCGCCGCCTTGCGGCCCCAAAGAAAAGACGGCCCCGGAGGGGGAGATCCGGGGCCGTCTAAGGAGCGGTCGGGGGGATGACCGCTTTGCGGAGGTTGGGAAGCAGCATCACTGCTGTCTTCCACGCCCCTATGAGGCCTCCGGAATGCGTCCGCAATTCGCTGGAATCGTGGCGAAAGCGTGATTTTTTGCGAGCTCTAACCAATTGAATTCATTTAAGAGCGACTCACGCTTCCGGTCGGGCGCCCGATTCAGACGAGCTTGCGCGTGTCCTCGATCACTTTGCCGTCGTTCGGCAGGGTGCCGGGCGCTTGCAGCACTATTTTGCCCTTGAGCTTGGTCACGGCCTGCAGGCTCTCGGCGAGGCGCGCGGCGAGTGCCTCGTCGTCGCCGCCCGCCACTTCGGCGTGGAGCGTCATCACGTCGATCTGATCCTCCTGACCGACGACGAGGCGCGCGCGCAGGATGTCTCGATGAGGCCTCACGACTTCCGCCACCTGGCTCGGATGCACGAACATGCCCTTGACCTTGGTGGTCTGGTCGGCGCGGCCCATCCAGCCTTTGATGCGCACGTTGGTGCGTCCGCACGGGCTCTTTCCCTCGAGGATCGCGGAGAGGTCGCCGGTGGCAAACCGGATCAGCGGATAGTGCGGCGTGAGCGTGGTCACGACCACCTCGCCCACCTCGCCCTCGCGCACGGGATCGCCGGTGCCCGGCCGCACGATCTCCACGAGGATGCCCTCGTCGAGGATCAGCCCCTCGCGCGCCGGGCTTTCATAGGCGATGAGGCCGAGATCCGCGCTGGCGTAGCATTGAAACGCCTCGATGCCGTAACCCGCCACGTCCTTCTGCAGCGCGGGCGGGAACGCCTCGCCGGAGACCAGCGCCTTCTTCATCGACGACAGGTTCGCGCCGAGCTCGCGGCCTTTCTCCAGGATGATGCGCAGGAAGGAGGGCGTGCCGACGTAGCCTTGCGGCCTCAGATGCTCGATCGCCTTGAGCTGCAGTTCCGTCTGGCCGGTGCCGCCGGGGATCACCGCGCAGCCCAGCGCATGGGCGGCGGTTTCCAACATGGAGCCCGCGGGCGTCAGGTGGTAGGCGAAGCAATTGTGAATAAGGTCGCCCGGGCGAAAACCCGCCGCGAAGAGCGCGCGCGCCATCCGCCAATAGTCCCGCAGCCTGCCCTCGGGATCGTAGATCGGGCCCGGCGACATGAAGACGCGCGCGAGCTCGCCGGGCTTGACGGCCGCGAGGCCGCCGAAGGGCGGCACCCTCTTTTGCCGCTCGATGAGCTCGGACTTGCGCAGGATCGGGAGTTTCGCCAACGCCGCGCGCGAGGTGATGCTCTCGGGGTCGATCTCCCGGAGCAGGGCCGCCAGCGCCGGCGCATGCGCCTTGGCATGCGCGATCTGTCGCGGCAGCGCGGCGAGCAGCGCCCGCTCGCGCACGTCGGGGTCGCGGGTCTCGAGGGCGTCGTGGAATGCGCCTGCTTGCATAATCCCATGCGTCCTTCGGCGCGCTCCCTCGGGTCGCTTGCTCAGGATGAGGGTTATTACTCGCTTACTCCTTGCCCCTCATCCCGAGCAAGGGCCGATAAGACCGCATGGAAGAACCCCGCGCAACGCCCCTCGGCTTACGTCAGCCAGCGCTTGCGGCGGCGGTAGTGTTTGACGTCGCGGTAGCTCTTCCGGCCGCTGGCGGAGAGGCCGAGATAGAACTCCTTGACGTCGTCGTTGGCGCGGAGCCGCTCGGCCGCGCCGTCCATGACCACGCGGCCGTTCTCGAGGATATAGCCGTAATCGGCGTAGCGCAGGGCGATGTTGGTGTTCTGCTCCGCGAGCAGGAAGCTCACCTTGCCCTCGCGGTTGAGGCGGCGGACGATCTCGTAGATCTCCTCGACGATCTGCGGAGCCAGGCCCATCGAGGGCTCGTCCAGCAGGATCATGTTGGGCCGCGCCATCAGCGCGCGGCCGAGCGCGGTCATCTGCTGCTCGCCGCCGGAGACGTAGCCCGCGAGGCTCTGCCGCCGCTCCCTGAGGCGCGGAAAGTACTGATAGACCCGGTCGAGCTCCGCGCGCACGGCGCCGCGGCCGTCGCGGCGGGTGAAGGCGCCGGTCAGCAGGTTTTCCTCCACGGTCAAGTGGCCGAAGCAATGCCGGCCTTCCATGACCTGGATCACGCCGCGCTTGACGAGATCGTTGGGTGTGAGCCGCTCGACGCGCTCGCCGCGATAGGAGATCGCGCCCTTGGTCACCTCTCCGCGCTCGCCGCGCAGCAGGTTGGAGATCGCCTTGAGCGTGGTCGTCTTGCCCGCGCCGTTGGCCCCGAGGAGAGCGACGACGCCCCCCTCGGGAACCTCCAATGATACGCCCTTCAGCACGAGGATGACGTGATTGTAGATCACCTCGATGTTGCTGACCGAGAGGAGCGCGCCGTTGGCGGACATCGATTTCGCCAACCCCGATCAGAATTCCTCTCCGCCCCTGGGGGGCGGAGAGGGATCAAGATGGAGTGAGTGGCGGATGGCGAGGACTACGAGCCCGCCTTCGGGCAGTCGCGCGGCGTGATTCCCTTCTCCTTCGCATAGGCGAGGGCGGAGTCCTTGTACATCTCGTTGAGCATGTCGCGGTCGGGCGCGATCCAGTCCGACACGAACTTCCAGTGCTGGCCGTCCCACTGCTGTATGCGCACGTCGCCCTGACCCTCGTGGTTGGCGCAGGAGAGCTGCACCGGCACCATCAAGCCCTCGGCGCCGAGCGCCGCGATGCGCGCCGGGTTGATGTTGAGGTGCTCCAGGCCCCACTGCACTTCCTCGCCCTTGAGCGGCTTCTTGCCGAAGTGCTCCTGGGCGGTGCGAATCGCTTCGGTGTCATAGATCGCGTTGATGACGCCGCGGTTGTAGAGGACCTCGCCGACCCTGTCCTTGCTCGTCTTGCCGCCCCCCTTCTCGTAGACATATTTCAAAATGTCCTTGATTACGGTGTAATCGGTGCCGGCGCCGTGGAAGGTGCCGGACTTGTATCCCTTCGCCGCATCGCCCGCGGGCACCACGTCCGCTTCCGAGCCCGACCACCAGACGCCGATGAAGTGATCCATCGGGTAGCCGACGGCGGCCGCTTCCTTGATGGCGGTCGAGTTCATGACACCCCAGCCCCACATGAACACCCAATTGGGCCGCTTCTGCCGGATCTGCAGCCAGGTCGCCTTCTGGTCGATGCCGGGCGGCGACACCGCAAATTTGTCGAAGGTGTAGCCGTACTTCGCCGCAAGCTTCTCGAGCGTCGCGATCGGCTCCTTGCCGTAGGCGCTGTCGTGATAGACGAGGGCGATCTTCTCGTTCTTGAGCTTGTCGAAACCGCCGTCCTGCGCCGCCACGTATTTGATCAGCGCATCGGCTTGCGCCCAGTACGTCGCCGGCAGCGTAAACACATAGGGGAAGACGGCGCCATAGCTCGCGTCGGCGCGGCCATAGCCCATCGAGACCACCGGTATCTTGTCAGCCGTCGCGCGCTCGATCAGCGCGTAGGTGATGCCCGTCGAGAGCGGATCGACCAGCGCCGCGCCGGTCGGGCCCTTGCCCTTCAAGCGCTCGTAGCACTCGACGCCCTTGCTGTTGTCGTACCCGGTCTCGCATTCCTCGTAAGTGAGCTTGACGCCGTTTATGCCGCCGTCGCGCGCGTTCACCATGTCGAGATAATCGGCATAGCCGTCGGCGAACGGGATGCCGTTCGGAGCATAGGGCCCGGTGCGATAGACCAGGCGCGGAATGAATTGCTCGTTCTGCGCCAGCGCGCCGTCGGCCCAGAGGCCGAGCCCGAGGCTGGTTGCCGCGGCGGCGATCACGCTCAGTCTTCTCAGATACATGAAAACCTCCCAGTTTGAAGCGTCGTTATCGCTCGGAGATCACGTGAAAATCACGCGTTCCGAAATTTTTGGAACAGGCCTGAACCGTAGCATTCGACCCCTCATGGCGCAAATCTTCCAATTACGATCTCGTGATTCCCCATCAATGCGGAAACGGCCAGAGCCGAAGCTTCTCCTTGCCGATCTGCCAGAGCCGGGCGAGACCGCGCGGCTCCGCGATCAGGAAGAACACGATGAGCGAGCCGAAGATGATCTGCTGAATGTTGGTCACGAGGTTCACGGGAATCTCGAGCCCGAGCTTGGGCGGGATATTCTCCAGGAACAGCGGCAGCAGCGTGATGAAGGCCGCGCCCAGAAACGACCCCAGGATGCTGCCGAGCCCGCCGATGATAATCATGAATAGGACATTGAAGGAGGTATCGATGTCGAAGGCGAGCGCCTCGACGCTCGAGGTATAGACGTGCGCCCAGAGCGCGCCCGCAACGCCGCAGTAGAACGAGCTGATGGCGAAGGCGAGGAGCTTGGTCTGCAATGGCCGGATGCCGATGATCTCCGCCGCGATGTCCATGTCCCTGATCGCCATCCAGGCGCGCCCGACGCGTCCGCGAACGAGGTTCTTGGCCGCCAGCGCCAGGACGGTGACGATCACCAGCACGAAATAATACTTGGCGAGCGGTCGCGCCTCCGAGCCCGTGACGAAAATGCCCCAGATGACCGCCCGCGGTGGCGCACTGATCACGCCGGAGGGCGCGTAATTCGTGAACCAGGGGATCCGATTGAAGAGCCAGATCAGAAAGAATTGCGAGGCGAGCGTCGCCACGGTGAGATAGAAACCTTTGATGCGAAGGCTCGGGAAGCCGAACAGGACCCCGACGCCCGCCGTGATGAGGCCGGCGAGCAGGAACACGATCACGACATTGAGTCCCGGGAAGGCCGTCGCGAGCTTGTAGGCGGCGAAGGCGCCCGCCGCCATGAAGCCGCCGGTGCCGAGCGAGACTTGGCCCGCGTAGCCCGTGAGGATGTTGAGCCCGATCGCCGCGAGCGCGTAGACCATGAGCGGCAGCATGATGGTGTTGAGCCAGTAATCGGCGCCCGCCCAGCTCGCGAGCACGGGCACGCCGACAAAAGCGACCGCCAGGATCAACGCGACGAAGATGCGGTCCTGCTGGATCGGAAAGATCGCCTGATCGGCGGCGTAGCTGGTCTTGAATTGCCCGGCCTCGCGGTAGAGCATCGGATCAGACCCGCTCGATGATGCGTTCGCCGAACAGGCCCTGCGGCCGGATCAGCAGGAAGGCGAGCGCCAGCATGTAGGCGAACCAGTCCTCGATGGCGCCGCCGAAGGCCGGGCCCCAGAACACTTCGGCGACCTTCTCGCCCGCGCCCACGATGAGGCCGCCCACGATGGCGCCGGGCACCGAGGTGAAGCCGCCGAGGATCAGCACCGGCAGCGCCTTGAGCGCGACCAACTCGATCGAGAACTGCACGCCGAGATTGGTGCCCCAGAGGATGCCCGCGACCAGCGCCACGATCCCCGCCGTGGTCCACACGATGACCCAGATGGTCTTGAGCGGAATACCCACCGCGAGCGCCGCCTGATGGTCGTCCGCCACCGCGCGAAGGGCCCGGCCGACGGCGGTCTTCTGGAAGAACACCGCCAGGATCGCGACCAGCGAGCCCGCCGCCACCGCGCTCACGAGGTCGAAGGCGTTCACCAGCACGCCGCCGATGATCATGGGCGCCTTGGGCAAGCCGATGTCGAGCGTGCGGACATTGCCGCCCCAGACGATCTGCCCGAGGCCGCGCAGGAAATAGGTGATACCGATGGTTGCCATGAACAGGATGATCTGCTCCTGGTTCACCAGCGGCCGCAGCACCACGCGCTCGACACCGAAGGCGAGCGCCACCATCACGGCGATGGTGGCGATGAAGGCGAGCCAGATCGGCACATGGAGATCGATGCAGCCGGCGAAGGTCAGCGCCGCGAACAGCACCATCGTGCCCTGGGCGAAATTGAACACGCCCGAGGCCTTGTAGATCAGCACATAGCCCAGGGCGACCAGGGAATAGAGCACGCCGCTCAAGAGACCGCCGATCACGACCTCGAGGAGAAATTCCGGGTTGTCCCACATCTGCGCGAAGGGATCGACCAGGATGGCGTAGAGCGTGCTCATCGCTTGGCGCGCCCCTTTGATCGCAGTGCCATGACAGACTCACGCATGGGCCACGCCGAGATAGGCGTCGATCACGTCTTGGCTCGCGCGCACCGTATCGGGCGGGCCGTCGGCGATCTTGCGGCCGTAGTCGAGTACCGCCACGCGGTCGGAGATGTCCATCACCACGCCCATGTCGTGCTCGATGAGCGCGATGGTGGTGCCGAACTCGTCGTTCACGTCGAGGATGAACCGGCACATGTCTTCTTTCTCCTCGACGTTCATGCCCGCCATGGGCTCGTCGAGCAGCAGGAGCTCGGGCTCCATGGCGAGCGCGCGGCCGAGCTCGACACGCTTCTGCAGCCCGTAGGGGAGCTGTCCCACCGGCGTCTTGCGGATCGCCTGGATCTCCAGGAAGTCGATGATCCGCTCGACATAGGCGCGATGCTCGAGCTCCTCCTTGAGCGCGGGACCATAGTAGATGGCCTGCCAGAGGAAGTTGCGCCGCATGCGCAGAAGCCGCCCGGTCATGATGTTGTCGAGCGTGGTCATGCCGCGGAACAGCGCGACGTTCTGGAACGTGCGCGCGATGCCTTGCTCGGCGGCCTGGTGCGGGCGCATGCGCCGGCGCGTCGCGCCCTTGTAGGTGATGGTGCCCTCTTGCGGGTGATAGAACCCGTTGATCACGTTCAGCATCGAGGTCTTGCCGGCGCCGTTGGGGCCGATGATGGCGAGGATCTCGTGCTCGCGGATTGCCAGGTTGATGTTGGTCAGCGCTTTGATGCCGCCGAAGGACAAGCTGATGTCGTCGGCGTGCAGCAGCACCTCGCCGATCCGCTTTGCGGATGTCATTCGGCTTACGGAATTAACAGAGGGGCCTGAGAGATCCCCCTCACCCAGCTCCGGCTAAGCTCGCTCGCGCTCGCTAAGCCTGCGCAACCCTCTCCCCCGCGTCGGGGGAGAGGGGAGGGTGAGGGGGTGGCCGCCGTCTGTGCAGGCATCGCACTAGCTCGCGCGGCGCAGCGGCTCGACGGTGGCGGAGATCGGCATGGTCTTGGCGTCGCGGATCTTGAGATCGGCCTTGAGCGAACCCTTGCGCCCGTCCTCGAAGGTCACTTCGGTCGCGATCTCCGCGCGCTCGCGGCTCGAATAGAGCGCGTCGACCAGTGGCTTGAACCGCTCGCCGACGAAGCGACGGCGCACCTTGCGCGTGCGCGTGAGCTCGCCGTCGTCGGCATCGAGTTCCTTGTGCAGGACGAGGAAGCGGTGGATCTGCGAGCCGGCGAGATGCGGCTCTTGCGCCAAGTCGCGATTCACCTGCTCGATGCAGCCCGCGATCAGGTCGTAGACCGCATCGAGGCCCGCGAGCTCTTGGTAGCCGCCGTAGGTGATGCCGTTCCGCTCGGCCCAATCGCCCACCGCCTCGGCGTCGATGTTGATGAAGGCGGTGACGTAGGGGCGTCCCGGCGCGAATGCCACCGCTTCCTTGATATACGGGAAGAACTTGAGCTTGTTCTCGAGGAATTTCGGCGCGAACAGCGTGCCGTCCTCGAGCTTTCCCACGTCCTTGGCGCGGTCGATGATGTGGAGGTGGTGGGCGTCGTCGAAGAAGCCGGCGTCGCCGGAGTGCACCCAGCCGTCCGGGCGCTTGGTCTCGGCCGTCGCCTGCGGGTTCTTGAAATAGCCCGCGAACACGCCGGGGCTCTTGTAGAGCACCTCGCCGTCGTCGGCGATCCTCAACTCGACGCCGCCCACGGGCGTGCCCACCGTGTCGGCGCGCACCTGGCCATTGGGCTGAATGCACAGGAACACCGAGCATTCCGTCATGCCGTAGAGCTGCTTGATGTTGATGCCGAGCGAGCGATAGAAATTGAAGATGTCCGGGCCGATCGCCTCGCCCGCGGTGTAGGCGACGCGGATGCGGCTGAAGCCCAGCGTGTTCTTGAGCGGGCCGTAGATCAGCAGGCGGCCGAGGCCGTAGAGCAGGCGGTCGCCGATCGAGACCCGCTCGCCGTCGAGGAGCTTGCCGCCGACCCGGCGCGCGAGCGCCATGAAGCTCCGGAATAGCCAGCGCTTGAGCGCGCCGGCGTCCTCCATCCGGATCATCACCTGGGTCAGGACGTTTTCCCAGATGCGCGGCGGCGCGAAGAAATAGGTCGGGCCGAGCTCGCGCAAGTCGGTCATCACGGTGGCGCCCGATTCGGGACAACTCACGCAGAAGCCGGCGCAATAGGACTGACCGAAGGAGAATACGTTGTCGCCCACCCACGCCATCGGCAGGTAGGCCAGCACTTCGTCGTCCTCGCGCAGTCCCTCGAACGCGATGCCGCTTCGCGCCATGAGAATGACGTTGTCGAAGGTCAGCATCACGCCCTTGGGCTGGCCCGTGGTGCCGGAGGTGTAAAGGATGATCGCGATGTCGCCGCCGGTGCCCTCGGCGATCTCCGCCTCGAGGCAGCCCGGATGCGCCGCCGCGAAGGCGCGGCCCTTCTCCTGAACCTCGGTGAAGGAAGTGAGCGCCGCGGGATCGTAATGGCGGAGGCCGCGGGGATCGCAGTAGATGATCGCCTCGAGGCGCGGCAGCCGCTCGCGCACGGCCAGCACCTTGTCGACCTGCTCCTGGTTCTCCGCCACCACGAAGCGCACCTCGGCGTGGTCGAGCACGTATTCCATCTCGGCCGCGACCGCGTCCTGGTAGACCGGTACGGGAATGCCGCCGAGGCACTGCGCCGCCGTGATCGACCAATAGAGCCGCGGCCGGTTGTCCCCGATGACGCCCAGCTTGTCGCCGCGCTTGAAGCCGAGGGCGGCGAGGCCGAGGGCGAAATCCTGCGTCTGGCGGGCAACCTCGGCCCAGCTCCAGCTCTGCCAGATGCCGTAGTCCTTCTCGCGGATCGCCGGCCGCGCGCCGCGCGTCCTTGCGTTCTCCAGCAGCAGCTTGGGGAAGGTGTCTCGCGCGGCTTCATTGGCCGCGCGCGGCCGGGGCTCGATGGCAGTCTCGGTCTCGGCCAGCGCCATTCCGTCTCTCCGCGGGAACCGGCGCCGCCACAGGGCGGCCCAACCGGCTGAAATCCCGCAAGCCTCCCCTAGTCTTGCGTTTTTCGCCTATCTGGCATGCGCCAGAGCCGAGCCTAGTTAGGCCAAAGGCTGAACCCGGTCAAGCCGCGGCGTGGCTGCGGGCGGCTCACGATTGCGTGGACACCGAATGCCGCTTCGGGTGCCCCTCGCACGCGAGCGAGCGCGGTCCGCCGGGGCCGATCGTCTCAGCGCTCGTGGAGGCTCTCGGCTCGGTATCGCGCCAGCGGGGACAGCAGGTAGCTGATGATCCGGCGCGAGCCCGTCTTGATGTCGACGGTCACGGCCATGCCGGGAGAAAGGTTCACGAGCCGGTCTTCCAACTGCATCTGCGTCTGATCGAGCGATATCCGCGCAGCATAGGCAAGCGTCTGTGTCTTGGGCGGGGTGCTGTCGCGGCCGCGGCTATCGGTGCTCGATCCGTCCTGAGACCGCTCTGGCGTGACGGCGTCCTCGGACACGTTCAGCACCTCGCCGTGCAACAGGCCGTATCTCGTGAAATTGAACGTGCCGACTTTGATCTCGACGGGCTGGCCGACGCGGACGAAACCGATGTCGTCGTTCGATACCATCGCCTCGATCTCGAGCCGGCTGTCGAGCGGTACGACCACCAGCAGCGGCTGAGCGGGCGTCACGACGCCTCCTTCCGTATGAGCCGCCAACTGCTGCACGACGCCATCCACGGGAGCCGTGAGCTGCTGAAGCCGGCTGCGTTGCTCGGCCTTGATGACGTCCTGCGCGAGCCCGGCCATTTTCTGCTCGGCCTTGGTCAACTCGTCGAGGCGCGCGTGGCGGAACTCGGCCATGGTCTGGCTGCGGGTCTCCGTGATCGCGGCCAATGCCGCCTCGGCCTCGTGCAGTCGGCTCTTCTCCACCGCCAATTGTTGCTGCTGCTCGACCAGCGTCTGCAGCGTCTGAAGGTAAATCAGTCTCGAGCCGGTCTCGTGCTCGAACAGGGTCTTCCGGATGTCCACCTGCTGCTGGAGCAGCGGGAGTATGGCCTCGATCTTGCCGATGCTCGCGCCAGCTGTCGCGCGCTCCGCAGTTTTTTGCGCGGCCTGGCCGTCGAGCGCGGCGAGCTTCGCCTGCTGCTCCGCCAATTGGTCCACCAGGAGCTGGCGCTGCGTCGCGACGAGATCGGCGCTCGCGTCGGTCGGTGGCGTAAAGTGCGCCGCCGGGTCGGCATCGCCGGACAGGATCGCGCGTAACCGGGCCACCTCGAGTTGCGCCCTGACGAGATCCGCCCGCCCGTGGCCAAGCTCCGCATCGCTGATGGTGGGATCGAGCTCGATGAGGACGTCACCCGCCCTCACCCTCTGGCCGTCGTGGACGTGGATCGCGCGCACCACGCCGATCTCGAGGGGCTGCACCACCTTGGTGCGGCCGCTTGGCACGATCTTGCCGGAGGCCGTCGCGGTAATATCGACGAATCCGAGGCAGGCCCAGGCGAGCGCGATGCAGAAGAGCGCCGCGATGGTCAGCGCGATGGCACGGCCGACCGGTGACGGCGGCGTTTCGATGATCTCGAGCGCCGCGGGCAGAAACTCGAGCTCATAGCGGCGTCGGCCGCCGCCCGCGATGGCGGCATCAGGCGCCGGAATGACGGCGTCATCCGATCTCATGGATCCCCGCCTGCAACCGGTGCAGCATCGCGTATCGTCCGCCCGTGCGGACGAGCTCATCGTGGGTGCCGTCCTCGACGAGGCGTCCGCGATCGATGGTGATGATGCGGTCTGCGCCACGCACGGTCGAGAGCCGGTGCGCGATGATGAAGACCGTACGGCCTCGCGTGATCTGTTGCATGTTCTGCTGGATCGCGCGCTCGCTCTCGTAGTCGAGCGCGCTGGTTGCCTCGTCGAGTACCAGGATCCGAGGATCCATGACGAGCGCGCGGGCGATTGCGATCCGCTGGCGCTGGCCGTCCGAAAGGCTGCTGCCGCGCTCGCCGATCATCGTGTCGTAGCCCTCCGGCATCTCCAGGATGAACTCGTGCGCACCGGCAAGCCGCGCCGCCGTCATGATCCGCTCGATGGGCAAGGCCGGGTCAGTGAGGGCGATGTTGTCCCGGACTGTCCTGTTGAACAGCACGTTCTCCTGCAGCACGACGCCGATCTGCCGGCGCAGCCAAGGCGGGTCCACCATCGCCAGGTCCGCGCCGTCGATGAAGACATGACCCGCTTCTGGCACGTAGAGGCGTTGTATCAGCTTGGCGACGGTGCTCTTGCCCGAGCCCGAAGGACCGACGATGCCGACGACCTGTCCCGCTGGCACGGTAAAGCTGAGATCGTGCAATATCTCCGCCCCGTCGATCCGATATCGGAAGCCGACGTGCTCGAATCGGACCTCGCCGCGGATCGCCGGGAGTGCCACGCGCGCCGGGTTGCTCGTCGGCTCGGGCGTGGTGTTGAGAATATCGCCGAGCCGGGCGAGAGAGAGCCGTGCCTGGTGAAAATCCTGCCAAATCTGCGCGATCCGCAACACAGGCATGCTCACCCGGCCAGCCAACATATTGAAGGCCACGAGCTCGCCGATCGTGAGATCGCCGTCAATGACGAGCTTCGCCCCGAAATAAAGGGTCGCCGCGGTGACCAGCTTACTGATGAGCTGGATCGCCTGGCTCGCGGAATTGCCGAGGCTCAGGACTCGAAAGCTCGCCGCGACATAGCCGGCCAGTTGTTCTTCCCAGCGCCGCTGCATCTGGGGTTCGACGGCCATGGCCTTGAGGGTCTCGACGCCGGTCACGCTCTCGACCAGGAAGGCCTGATTCTCGGCGCCGCGCTCGAATTTCTCGTCGAGACGCCGCCGGAAGATCGGCGTCGCTCCGGCCGATATCCCGATGTAGAGCGGGAAGGCGCCGAGCACGATCCACGTGAGCGTCGGTGCATAGACGAACATCACAATCAAGAAGACGAACGTGAAGAACAGATCGATCACCAACGTGAGCGCCGAGCTCGTCAGGAAGTTCCGGATGTTCTCGAGCTCCCGTACGCGCGCGATCGAATCCCCGGCTCGTCTTGCCTGAAAATAGGCGAGCGGCAAAGTCATCAGGTGTCGGAAGAGACGGGCGCCGAGCTCGACGTCGATTCGATTGGTCGTATGCGCGAACAGGTAGGTGCGGAGCGCGCCTAGAATGGCCTCGAAGATCGCGATCGTGACGAGGCCGAGGACGAGCACGTCGAGCGTGCTCATGCCTCGATGCACGAGGACCTTGTCGATCACGACCTGGAAGAACAGCGGCGAGATCAGCGCGAAGACCTGCAGGAAAAACGAGGCAACGACGACCTCGCCGAGGAGCCGTCGATACTTGTGAATGGCGCCCAAAAACCAGGTGAAGTCGAAGCGTCGGCCGAGATCCGAGAGTGGCGCCCGGCGAGCCATCATGATGAGACGACCGTCCCACTGCGCCTCGAATTGCGCCTGGCTCAAGATTTCCGGACGCCGCGAGGCGGGGGACTGGACCAGTGCCTTTCCTTCGCCCACCTTGCCGAGGATCAAGAAGCCGCCGCCACGCAGAGACACGATCACCGGCATTGGAACACCGGGCAACCGCTGCCAGCGTGTCGAAATTGCTCGCGCCTTGAGCCCGAGCTCCTTGGCGCAACGGATCATCTCGGGAATACCGAACGCAGTCATGCCGTTCTGATGCCGAATCTGCTCGGCGTCAGCCCCTACCCCATGGAAGCGCAGCAGCATGACGAGAGCCGCAAGCCCGGGATCGGCCGTCCCACCCTGTTCAAGATTTTCGGACGTCAGCCCCAACAGCCCCATCCGCACTTTGTCTCGCGTTCTGGGCGTGCCATTCGGCAATTGCCGAAAGATACGCGGAAACCTTAGAATCCGATAGTTAATAACCCCTTTCTGCGACATGGGTGCGGGCGTCCCGAGTGGGGCCACAACTTGGCAAAACCCGATTTAATTACAGTCAATTACCTTATGAAGCCCGTACCATCCTGATGCCTGGTAATGAGCGGTAAACCGTCGTCCGATATAGGTAGCGAATGCTCCGCTGACTGCTTCGGAGGGTGAGGCGACATGGGATTGTCGACAACCGGCGCGAACTTGACCGTCGCGGAGAACAGCGCCCCCACGCCGATTGGCATCCAGGCGCCCAGCGACCCGAATTATTCCTCGTCCCGGTTGACCGTGACCGTCAGGGCACTGCCGACCGACGGCGTGGTCTATTTGGCCGACGGGACGACCGTGGTCACGGTCGGCGAGACGCTGAGCGTCGCACAGCTGACCGGACTCGCTTTCAAGCCGACCGCGGGGCTCTTCTCGCAGAAATCGAGCTTCGGCTACCAAGTCACGGACCCCGATGGAAAGAGCGCGGGAGGCGTCGCGACCCTGGCGATCGGGCCGCAGACGGCCCCGTCCGGGCCCACGACCACGCCGACCTCGGTGACGGTGGCCGAGAATGCGGGACCGACGGCGGTGGGTATCGCGGCACCGACCGACCCCAACTACAGCACCAGCCAGCTGACGGTCACCCTGAACGGCCTGCCGAGCGACGGCACCGTCTATCTCGCCGACGGGACCACCGCGGTGACGGCGGGCGAGACGTTGAGCGTCGCGCAGCTGACGGGGCTCACTTTCAAGCCGACCGCGGGGCAGTTCTCGCAGAGCTCGACCCTTAGCTACACGGTCAAGAATCCCTCGGGTCTGAGCGCCACGGGCAGCGCCAGCCTGGCGATCGGACCGGACACGACCCCGCCGACGACGACGCCGGTATCGCTGTCGGTGGCCGAGAATGCCGGAGCGACGGCGATCGGCATCGCGGCCCCGACCGACCCCAACTACAGCGCCGGACAGCTGACGGTCACGGTGAACGGCCTGCCGAGCGACGGCACCGTTTATCTCGTCGACGGGACCACTGCGGTGACGGCGGGCGAGACACTGAGCGTCGCGCAGCTGACGGGGCTCACTTTCAAGCCGACCGCCGGGCAGTTCTCGCAGAGCTCGACCCTTAGCTACACGGTCAAGAATCCCTCGGGGCTGAGTGCCACGGGCAGTGCCAGCCTGGCGATCGGACCGGACACGACCCCGCCGACGACGACGCCGACCTCGCTGACGGTGGCCGAGAATGCCGCGGCGACAGTGATCGGCATCGCGGCGCCGACCGATCCCAACTACAGCGCCAGCCAGCTGACGGTCACCCTGAACGGCCTGCCGAGCGACGGCACCGTCTACCTCGCCGACGGGACCACCGTGGTCACGGCCGGCGAGACGCTGAGCGTCGCGCAGCTGAGGGGGCTCACTTTCAAGCCGACCACGGGGCAGTCCGCGCAGAGTTCGACCCTTACCTACACAGTCGCAAATCCCTCGGGACTGAGCGCCGCGGGCAGTGCCACCCTGGCGATCGGGTCGGGCACAACGCCACCCGCGACGACACCGGCCTCGCTGACGGTAGCCGAGAATGCCGCGGCGACAGCGATCGGCATCGCGGCGCCGACCGACGCCAGCTACAGCGCTGCACAGTTGACGGTCACAGTGAATGGCCTGCCGAGCGACGGCACCGTCTATCTCGCCGACGGGACCACCGCGGTGACGGCCGGCGAGACGTTGAGCGTCGCGCAGCTGACCGGGCTCACCTTCAAGCCGATCGCGGGGCAGTTCGCGCGCAGCTCGAGCTTTACCTACACCGTCACGGATCCCGCTGCGCTGAGCGCCGCCGGCAGCGCCAACCTGGCGATCGGGCCGGACACAACCCCGCCGACGACAACGTCAGCGTCACTGACAGTGGCGGAGAATGCCGGACCGACGGCGATCGGCATCGCGGCGCCGACCGACATCAACTACAGCGCCGCGCAGCTGAATGTCACCGTGAACGCCCTGCCAAGCGACGGGACCATCTATCTCGCCGACGGGACGACCGCGGTGACGGCCGGCGAGACGTTGAGCGTCGCGCAGCTGACCGGGCTCACGTTCAAGCCGACCGCGGGCCAGTCCTCGCAGAGCTCGAGCCTCACCTATACCGTCGCGGACCCCTCGGGTCTGAGCACCGCGGGCAGTGCCACTCTGGCGATCGGTGCGCCCTCACCGGCGATAACGACCACGCCGGCCTCGTTGACCGTGGCCGAGAATGCGGGACCGACGCGGATCGGCATCGTCGCGCCGACCGACCCCAACTATCCTGCCAAGCAGCTCACAGTGACGGTGAATAGCCTACCGAGCGACGGGACCGTTTACCTCGCCGGAGGGACCCGGGTCGCGGTTGGTCAGAAGTTGGGCGTCGCGCAGCTGACCGGGCTCACGTTCAAGCCGACCACGGGCCAGTTCTCGCAGAGCTCGAGCTTCAGCTATTCGGTCTCGGACCCGTCGGGACGAAGCGCCACGGGCACCGCCAGCCTCGCAATCGGGCCCGACACGACCCCGCCGGCGACGACGGCGGCCTCGCTGACGGTGGCGGAGAACGCAGGACCGACGGCGATCGGCATCGCCGCGCCGACCGATCCCAACTACAGCGCCGCGCAGCTGACCGTCACCGTGAACGGCTTGCCGAGCGATGG
>Ga0209517_10003244_pt1 | contig 22234 bp, 18 predicted proteins | sample PeaSoiMetSII2010_FD_187695 | JGI IMG/M metagenome (GOLD analysis project Ga0209517, IMG submission 187695) | Peat soil microbial communities from Weissenstadt, Germany - SII-2010 (SPAdes) (version 2) | ecosystem: Environmental > Terrestrial > Soil > Wetlands > Peat | place: Germany...
GGTATCGCTCGCGGCGCGGGCGATCCGCGATCTGGCGGTGATTTTCACGCGCGCGCAGAAATCGCCGGACAAGTCGAAGAAGCGAGTCTCAACGATGGCGTTGGAGGTCGAGATTCGTTTCGCGTCGGCGGAATCTCGCAATGCATTCGCGGAAGAACTTGCAGAGCACGTGGCCCGGCTTGCCGCCAAGTATCACGACGAGTCGGCCGAAGGTGGGCGGAAGTTCCGGTTCTTCTGCGGCGTGTATCCAGCCATCACGCGCGAGGAACCGCTAGAGACCAATTCCATTCGGATTCAATAATCCACTTGAATTCAATCAAAGGAGAAAACATGGCGAGCGACACTGAAACGAAAAAGCAGATGCGTCAACACGAAATGGAAATCGAGATCGACGCAACCGTGGAGCAAGTCTGGGAAGCCGTGAGCACAAGCCAAGGCTTCGCCAGTTGGTTTGCTCCCATTGTGAAAGTGGAGCCAGGCGAGGGCGGAAGCGTCACCGTGGCGTGGGTACCGGACATGGAGGGCACGCAGCGAATCGAAGTGTGGAAGCCGAACCAGCACATACGAATCGTGGGAGACCGTTCGGAAGGCGCGCCGCCCAGCGTCGTGGACTACTACGTTGAGGCCCGCGGAGGTTCAACGGTCCTGCGGTTGGTCCACTCCGGTTTTGAGTCCACTGCCAAGTTTGACGGAGAGTTCGAATCGACGGGCGGAGCCTGGCCGGTCTTCCTGAAGATCTTGAAGCACAGCGTGGAGCACGGCGTGGCATCGTGCACCAATGTCTGTATCTTCAGGATGCTGCCCGTGCCTCGCACCCAAGCTTGGGAGAAACTGCTGGCGGGAGTGCCGGAAATGCAGCAAGGGGTGTCTAAACACTTCAACGCCGCTACCGGCACCTGCGCCGTGGAGTTCCCGGACCGCAATCACGCCTTGCTGAGTATGTTCTGCGAGAAGGCAGGGGGTTCGTCGATGCTAACCCTGATGTGGCTGCTCTACGGCGCGACGCCGGCCGAGGCCGAACAGGTTCGCGAGGATTGGACCAGTCGAATCGACGGCGTTTTCAAACCCTAGATTGCCGAGAGCGGGGTAACGCAGAGGTGGGCGCACTCTGCCCTCCTCTGCGGCTCTTAGCAAGGATTGGGGCGAATAAGTTAAAAGCCGCAGGAACTCATGACGGCACGTTTGATACCTAGGCCACGCACGATGCATCCATAGTGGTTATGAAACCGCCCTGCGATGAAGGCGTGATCCGGTCGGTGCGCGCGGGTGCTCCTTGCAGGGCAGAAGTGGGGCCTTGGATCCTCGCCGCGACGGTTCTTGGCTCCAGTATGGCTTTTCTGGATAGCACCGTCGTCAACGTGGCACTGCCTGCCCTTCAGACCAGCCTCGGCGCAACCATCGTGGGTGTGCAGTGGGTTGTTGAATCCTACGGGCTGTTTTTGGGAGCTCTGATCCTGGTGGGGGGCGCCTTGGGCGACTTGTTTGGTCGCCGCTTGATGTTTCTAGCTGGAGTGGGCATTTTTGCGACCGCCTCCGCCGGTTGTGGCTTCGCATCAAATATTCAGCAGTTGCTGATCGCACGGAGTGTTCAAGGTTTAGGAGCTGCATTTCTGGTTCCCGGCAGCCTGTCGATCATCAGCGCGTCCTTCGATGAAGAAACCCGCGGCCAAGCCATAGGCACTTGGTCGGGCTTCACTGCGATCACCACCGCGGTTGGACCGGTTCTTGGCGGCTGGCTAATCGAGCACGCTTCCTGGCGTTGGGCATTCTTCATCAATCTGCCGGTTGCGGCCGCGGTGATCGCAATTTCGCTATGGCATATTCCCGAGAGTCGCCGTGCGGCCGCTGGCCGCGTCGATTGGTCGGGAGCGATTCTCGCTGCCGTGGGGTTAGGCGGCGTAGTTAATGGATTCATTGCCTCCGTGAGTCGAGGTTGGGCCCATCCGCTGGTTTTAGGTACCTTGATTGGCGGTTTCGCTTGTCTCATCGGGTTCTTCTTCGTGGAGGCTAGAGTGGCATCCCCCATGGTTCCGGTGGCTCTCTTTCAGTCTCGCAGCTTCAGTGGTGCGAACCTGCTCACCCTGTTACTCTATGCCGCTCTGGGAATCTTCTTTTTCCTGTTCCCGCTGAACCTCATCCAGGTGCAGGGATACTCCGCGACCGCCACCGGCGCAGCCGCCCTGCCGTTCATTACGCTGATGTTCTTTCTTTCCCGCTGGTCCGGCGGACTCGTCGCTCGTTATGGCGCAAAGAGCCCACTGACGATAGGTCCGTTGCTTGCGGCCGTAGGCTTTTTTCTCTTCGCCTTGCCCTCGGTGGGAGGCGGTTACTGGAGCACTTTCTTCCCCGCCTTCGTTGTTCTAGGGCTTGGAATGGCCGTTAGCGTTGCTCCACTGACGACGGTCGTTATGGGTTCAGTAAACCAAGATCGCGCCGGCGCCGCTTCCGGCATCAATAACGCTGTGGCCCGGGTTGCGAGCGTTCTGGCCGTTGCGGTCTTTGGAATTGTGATGATGAGAGCATTCCGTTCTCAGTTGAACAACAGCTTAGCGAACCTTACCATCCCACCCAGTATTCTCCATGCAATTCAGTCGAATGAGATTAAGCTCGCAGGCTTGCAGTTGCCCCCTGGCGTCAATGCAGCGATGGGAGCCGTAATCAGAACGTCGGTATCGCTGGCGTTTGTTTTTGGCTTCCGGCTTGTAATGCTCATTTGCGCAGGACTCTCGGTGGCAAGCGCCGCGATTGCGTGGCTGATGATTCCTGCCAAACAAGTGGGTGACGCTCGTTAGGGGACTTTAGTGATACCCGGTCGCGGCTCAACGGGCAAGCACTTGCGTGCCCGTGCTGCGGCCTGCACAAGGGCGTGGCCGACAGTCGCACGGAGGACGCACATTCCACCTGCCGGGCATAATTCCACCGTGCCGGCGGCGATCTGACGAGTTAGCTCGGTACAATAAAGCGAGGAGGTCCAAGATCACATGATCCCCAAAATGCTTTGCAGATTGTTCGTGTCCGCCGGAGCAATGAGAAGGCGGCGTCGAGCTGCGAGGCGCCGCTACTGACATGTTCCGCCGGATTTATTGGGACACGGCTCTTGCCGCTAGCGATCCCGTGCTTCGAATGCCGCGCGATGTAGTGGGGAATGACCGGGTTCTGTTTGGTACAGATTTTCCGTACCTGCGCCGGGACTTGGCCGTGAACTCCAAACAACGGATCTTGCAGAGCTCGGAGTTGAATGATTGGGAAAGGCGCGCCATTCTCGGAGGCAATGCGTCACGCCTTTTTCCGCGCCGGTTCGGTCCTTCGCGCAATCTAAGTCAAGAGGAGAGAACAATGCAACCCAACTTCCTCAAAAACACGGGCTCGGAAGCCCCCTGGTTGGTTATACACGCGCTCAGCCAGGAAGATTCGGTCGCGGTGGCCGCTTTGCGATCGATTGTAGCGCCCATGAAAGGCAAGCTCGAAGGGACCGCTGCCCGCGGTCCGTTCAACGGCATCATGGAGCGAGTCGCGGTCCCAGAGAGTGTGACCTTTGAAGCCGCCACGAACGAGAGTATATCTGGCTGGTGGGCCAAGCCGGCGCGGGCCCGAAAGGGGGCCGCGATTATTCACGTGCATGGAGGCTGGTTCAACTGGGGAACGGCCCAGGCGTTCCGGAACTTCGTCGGCCACATCGCTTTGAACGCCGGTGCCGATGCTTTCATCCCTGATTATCGGCTCGCTCCCGAGCATCCGTTTCCTGCTGCCATTAGGGACCTCGAAGCGTGCTATCGCGGCCTGGTTGACAAGGGAATCACCAAAATCGCCCTAACGGGCGACTCGGCCGGAGGCAATCTGGCACTGGTGCTTCTGTCGATCGCCTGTGCACGGGCCTCCAAGAGTGACATCGCCCCCGTGGGCGCGGTCGCATTCTCTCCGGTGACTAACCTCATGCTTACGAGCGAGAGCTTTGACACGCGAGCCGAAGCGGATCCGTTCTTCACTCGGTCCCAGGCCGCCGGGCTCGTCCGATCCTACCTGGGCGAGACCGATCCGAAGAATCCCCTGGCCTCGCCTCTCTACGCGGATCTGAGCGGACTGCCTCCAATCCGCGTTCACGTTGGAGACGACGAAGTCCTGCTCGACGACTCGCGCCGCGATGTGCCCTCTGTATTCAGCTCACCGGCGCGACCTCTCACTTCGGGGGGCTTGGCGAAACCGGGTTGAAGCTTCCTGACTGTCTAGGCTAAGCTGAGGCGTGGCCCATACTGGCGGCGAATCCGCGGCAAGCAAATCAGGACAACCTGCTCCGTCTGTGCTCTCCCCCGGGCGGAGGTCAGCCCTCAAGTCGCTTGGCGTTCTGGCGCTTCTTGCGGAACAAGGTTGCCGAAGGTCCGTCCAACCTGCTTCTGCAATCACCCTCGTGCTCGGCGATCAAACCTGGCTGGATAATCAATTCCAGGACCGGCGACACCAAGAATTGAACCAGTTCACGAAGGAGACCGGAGTCCGAGTTGAGCTTGTGCCCGCGCCGGAGGGAGCAGTAGAGACACTGGCCACGTGGCGGAGCCTTCTCCAGAGTGGCGCCAGGATACCAGATGTCTACGCGATAGACGTGATTTGGCCTGGAATTCTTGCCGAAAATCTGCTGGACCTTAAACCCTACGTGCCCACGCCAGAGATCGAAGCGCATTTCCCCGAGTTAATCGCCAACAACACGGTAACTGGCAAATTGGTCGCCTTGCCTTGTCTCATCGATATTGGTCTGCTGTTTTACCGCACCGACCTGTTGCGGCGCCACGGGTACCGCAGTCCCCCGGAGAGCTGGGAAGAACTTGAAGACATGGCGACGAGGATTCAAGGGGGCGAGCGTGCCAGGGCCTCGATGGTCGAACGGAATCAATTCCGCGAAGATCTGTATTATCGTTTGAACGTTTTCCCCATCCACGTACCGCCGTTGCGTGAGCGTACGGAAGATATTCCGCTGCTGGCGCGCCATTTTGTCCAACATTTCGCCCGAAGGATGAACAGAACAGTCCAGACAATCTCGCCGGAAACGATGGAGGCCTTCATCCGCTACAGTTGGCCGGGAAACATCCGCGAACTGCAAAACCTGATCGAGCGCGCCGTGATTCTTTCCTCCGGTCCGGTGTTACAGGTTCCGCTGCGATGCCTCAACACCCGCACCGCACCATCACATGACACCCAGCAGCTCCGAACTCTGGCCGAGTCCGAACGTGAACATATCCTGGCGGCCTTGAAGAAATTGGTTGATTCGCCGAGTTTTCAGTTTTTTGACAAATGTGCTGCAGCACATTTAATGAAAAAGTGGAAATGCGCTGAATCGGCGAGGTGGTTCCTATCCGGCTGATCGTCAGTACCGAAAAAGATGGTCGCTGCAAATACTCGTTGGAATGCCGGGGCGATTCGCCGATAGTGGCGGTCGTCCCTCGACAAGTGAAAAAAGTCGAGTATTTTAGCGGCGGGCCTAAGCAGTGCCCTATGTTGGCGATTGGCTCTTAACGCCACCGCTGTGGCCGTAACACCCGCGGCGATGTCAATCACGGTGTCGACGAGGCGCAAGATGGGCAACCGCCAGGCCTCATGCGGTTAATGGAGCGCGATAATTGTCCTCCGTTCTGGGTCTTCAACGAGGTTGCTATCATCTCCCTGCGTACGGCCTCGCGTGTGTCCTCGAGCGTTGCCGTCAATATCCTTTGGGGCAAACGCTCTGCCAACGGCTGCACAAGGAAGCGAAACGCGAAGGGGATACTACGGCTCAAAGCGATCATCTCTATTTCAGCGTAGACTCCGCCGTCTCGCTGTTCAAGCCTCGTAACCGTGAATGTCCGCCAGACGTAACCCGGTCCGCGATCCTCCGGAAGCGCGTGCTCGCCGGGTTTGCCGTAGTCAGCGATCTCTCGCACCCGGACCGAGTTGCTGAAGCTGTATGCCCTGTCGGCATCCAGCCTTACGACTTGGACTTCGTCATCGGTCTCCACAGCAGAAGTCACGGAATAGGCCTTTTGCATCATGATCAGGTTTACCCTCTCACGCTCAGGTGTTTTTTCGAGCAGCTTTGATTTGACAACCAGAGGGCTGTAGAAATCCTTGTAACGGTCATAGTCATTCAGGACGTCCATCACGGTATCGAGCGTGGCGTTTCGAACAAACACCGTGCCCATCCAATCATGGATCAATCCAGATGGCGCTGCGTGTGGGCTACGGCCCTTCGCAGGCGCCACCAAGACTTCGCCCGCACGCACGCGCTGGCTTAGCCCTGCCTCCTCATCCACCCACAGGAAGGAATCTTGTCCACGGGCGCGATCCTCCGCGCGCATTCTCGCGGCGTGAATATAAGTGTCCCACGCTTGGACGGTCACTGGCTTCAGATCTGCCGCGTTCGACAAAACGGGGGCAAGCAGAAGAAGAAAAACTGGAAGTTCAGGTCCGGATTTCACCACGTGAAGCCTCCGAGCAAAGGAAGTGACCGACAAAGATCGGGCGTCAAGAGTGCACTCACTCGTCAAAGCTACCACTGACACCTTGAAAGGCCCGCCCGGCCTGTCTCAGGATCCACTTGATGGCTCGCGCCGAATCGTAGCAGTAGGCGAGATTGTGGTTCAGAGTCGAGAAGCAGCGGGTTTGACATTCCTTCTTCATTTCATCGAGCTGCTTCACTTCGAACTTGTGATTGCCAATAGCACCCCAGTCGTAAGTCGCCGAGTACATCGGGAAGCAGGGCGCCAACGTACCATCCACTCGGATGATGACGTTGTTCTGCCCGGCTCGACAGCTCCACGGTTCCACCTTGCCCCGCATGAAAGCCTTCATATCCTTCAGTCGCTTCACGGAATTGACCATTTTGTAGCCTGACTGGTTCTTTTCGATGATCCAGTCGATCAGAGCGTCCACCTTTGGCCAGTCCTCCTTTGTGATGAACGTGCTGTTTTCATTCAGGTGTTTGAATTGAGGCTGCTCGATCATGGGAGATTCGTTGATGTGGTAGTCGGTGGCGATGCCGTTGTCGTGGGCAATTTCGGTCAATTGCTTAATGTCCTCCAAATTGGTCCGGCAGATATTCATGTTGAAGAACACTGTGTAACCGTAGCGATACTGCTTGCGGGTGAGGTAATCGAAATTCTTCCGCACCGGGTTCAAGGCTTTCGGCAGGCCAGGTTTTTCATCCACCGCATCCACGGCAAAGTTGACGGTGGCCACGCCGGCATCCGCCAAGCGGTCGATCACGGAGGGCCGCAGCAACCGGGCGTTCGTAGGCACGTAAACCCAGAAACCCTTCTTGGCCGCGTAGTACACGACCTTGTGGGCGAAATCAGGACGCAGCAGTGGTTCTCCCCCCATCAGCGCCAGCACTCGGCAGGTGGTGGAGTGTAGCCAATCGATCGAACGCTTGGCCGTGTCCTCGCTCATACCTTTCACCGCGTTGTCGAAGGCCCAGCAGTAGTGGCAATCCAGATTGCACTTCCACTCCGTAAAGAGGTAGGCAATAATCGGATGGAAATCGCCGGGCAATACGCGAGATTTGAAATAAGGAAACATCCACCCCCGCATGGCGTGGAACACCTGTGTGGCTGTCCAATGGCGCTCATAAAGGTTTGCGGGAGAGCCGTGTTTATCTTGTGGCAACCAATTGTCTGTGAGCAGTTCAGGCTGCTGCGGGAACACAGGGATGGGAAGCTTCTGCGGTACGGGCGACGGGGGTGGGACAAGCGGCCGGAGCACCTCGGGCTTCTTGAGCAGATCGTGAAGTTGGACATCCACTCGAAAAGGTTGAATCCTGCTATCGATCACTGGTTGTTCTTGAACTGCTGTTGTCATCGTTTGTTCTCCTGGTTAAAACTGCAATCGGTGACATCCCACTACCGGTATTTAATAAGCGTCGGATCGAAGCTTCTTCGATCATGTCGCACGTGACTGGGTCGCCGTGATGTTGTCACTGCCAGCCCTGTCTTGCAGGTTTCAAAACGGGTTGGGTCCCGCCCCCCTCGAGTCCCCTCCTAAACAGGTAGGGTAGCCGGAGGGTGCGTAGGAACCGCCCCAGATGCATAGCGCCGGCATGGATTGTGATCAATGCGACGCAGGACGCAAACAAAAGTGCCGCGACGATAAGAACCAGCGCAACGCAAACTGTGTACTCAAGTATGATGTGCATACTATGCCTGTGCCTCCGTTCGGCTAGCGCCATCCACGAACCTCACTTCCAACTTTTGGCGCCCGCAACCCAGGCAGATAAATAGCAAACTCAGGGCCAACCCTGCTTTAGGCCTTGTAGTCGACGCAACGCATTGACGCGATCGGGGTTAAAGAAGTGGTCAGGACTCGGAAGACCGTTGAATGTCCAAACCTGGTGCCGGGAAGTTGGCATCTGCTCAAAGGTTGGCAGTACGGGCTATGCGAAGTTCGATACGTTTCCAACGCAGCGGCGCGGCTTGGGCATTAATGTCACGAGAATTCCACGCTAAAGTTGCAGCTAATCACTGGAAGTAGCTGATTTGCAGCCTGGGATGCAATGAGCACTCGTTCTCTGGCTCTCCGTATGGGCGTACGTGGGCTGTACGATCCTTGCAACATTGGCTACGTTGTTTCGGGCACAACGAACGGTGGGCGATACCCCCGGTCCGCGTCGCGCAGAAGGGCATTGGCTTCGTCATCTGCTATCACCTGCTCGGTTTCGGGATCGAACCGCAAAGCGCGGCGTAGCCGGTAGGAGGCGTTGGCGAGATGCACCAGGCCAGCGGAAATGCGGCCTTCCTCGATCGGGGCATTCAAATCCTCCTTCTTGCGGCTCCGTACGCAATCGATAAAATTGGCGAAATGATCTCCCCCACCATGTCCGTGCGGGCCAGCCTTCTCCTCTTTGCCCAGCCACGTCTCATAGCTCGAGGCGTCTTCATCTCCAGTGGCGAGGTACCCATTTGAACCATAAAAAATGTTGCCTATCGTGTTGTGATGACCAAAGAAGCGCTTCTTGCCGGCCACCAGGCTTCCGCGTCCGACCCCGGCTTCGTTGTTGGTGATCCAGTTGCGAACCTCGAATTCCATAATCTTGCGCTTGCCGTTCGGAAGATCGAATTCAAAGGCGCAGGTTAGCGTATTGGGGGTCTGCTGGTCGTCGTCGAACAGGAAGTGGCCGCCTACAGCCGAGATACGATTGGGAAACTTAAGACCGAGGCCCCACCGAGCGACGTCCACTTGATGAATGCCCTGATTGCCCAAATCCCCGTTGCCGGTTTCCCAAAACCAGTGCCAGTTGTAATGGAAACGATTGCGAGTGAAAGGCTTCAAGGGAGCTGGGCCGCTCCACAGGTCATAGTGGACCCCGGCCGGCACCGGTTCCTCGGGCGCGTGTCCAATTGTATCCCGCCACTTGTAACACAAACCGCGAGCGAGATAGACTTCGCCAATTCCACCTTCGTGAATAGCTTTGATGGCTTCCTGAACCCCAGGTGCGGAACGGATTTGGGTGCCGTGCTGAACGATGCGGTTGTACTTCTCCGCTGCGCGCACGAGTTGGCGTCCTTCCCAGAGATTGTGAGAGCAGGGCTTTTCGATGTATACATCCTTCCCCGCTTGGCAGGCCCAAATGGCCATCAGGGTATGCCAGTGGTTCGGCGTCGCAATCGAGATGGCATCAATCGACTTGTCCTCGAGCAGCTTGCGGATATCGACGTAGGTTTGCGGGCTGCCACTCACTTCACCGCGCCGTGCGCGCAACACGTTTTCGTCCACATCACAAAGCGCCGCAATCTCCACATCAGACAGGTGCGAATAAGCTGCTATATGGTCTTTGCCCCGGCCGTGAAGGCCGCAGACCGCCACCCTGACGCGATCGTTTGCGCCAAACACCCTCTCCGGGTGAGCCAGAAAAGTAATCCCACTGAGCGTGCCCAAGCCCGCTGTCGTTTTGGCTGCGTCTTCAAGAAATTTCCGTCGAGTGATGACCGGTTCCATAAGCTCCCCACCTCATTGCCCTGCGGCGTATTGTTTGTATGCTTCCCCTACCCTTGCCCGTTGAACGTCCCCCTCGTGGATGAACACCCGGTAGTGAAACGTCAACGACTCGCCCGCCGCAATCGTGTAGCTTCCATCCTGATGGCGGTCGTGCGTGAATTCTCTCGTCCCAAAAGCATTGGCGGCAAGAAGGCCATAATGCCGGGCGTGCCAGTAAGTCGGATGCCGAGGATTCATCGGGTTGTCAAAGACAGCGATCCCCACTTCTTCTTTCCCGACGTTTCCAGAATAGTCCACCCAGTCCGCTCGTTTGCCCCAAATGGCTTTCTCGCCGACTGCGCCGCTCGAATTCACCATCCGGCCTGGGGGCGAATCCAAAGCCTTGACCAGCCGGATCGCAAATGTTCCTTCCTTGGTGTCGCCGATCCTCACCGTGCCATAGTCGGTGCCAATGGTGAATTCGCAATCGACGATCCTCGTTCGTTCATCCCCCCTGAAAACGAAGCCCTGAATCTCGGACGCGATCGCGCGTCCCTCTGCCGTCACAAGATCGAACTCTGCTTTCAACTCACCAGATTCAGGACCTCCCTGCATTACGTCGAGCTTGCGAAACACCGTGCGACCAAACTTCGAGGCAGGGTGATGGCTCCAGCGCGGGAATGCCGACTCACCCCAGAAGTCGAAGCCGTTGATATCGCCATGAGCAAAGTACATGGCCCGCTGGTGAGGCTCATCGCGATCTTCGCCCGGAAGGTCCGGGACCATCGGAAAGCCGCGAGTGACAATTGTTCCTTGCGCGCTTCGCAGAGCGGAGAGATACGGCTTCGCGACGGCGGGGTCGAAATGGTAGGCCGCGAAGGGCTGGCCGCCGATGGCGATCTCAACCTGATATCCCTCGCGCTTGAGCTCGACCGCCTCCCAACTGCGCGTGACAGTCCAGCCCAGCGAAGCCAGGGCAGATGTGACAAGTACGACTTGAACTATTCTCTCAACCATGGAGTGAATTCGTAATTTGCGCCGTCTCGCCTTCGAATTCTTTCGAAGGAGGCCGCGCTGGATGGCTTGGTCGACCTTCGAAGCCGGACAGCCAGACCTGACCGGGTTCGGATCTAAGGTTTTCCATCGCCAGGAATATTCTTCGTTAAGCGCTTGAAGAGGAATTCGCGAAGCGTGTCTTTGCCTGCCTGGAAAGCAACACCAATCGCGAAATTGGTGAGCACGAGGCCCGCCCCTCTGTTCGCGCGCGGATAATACAAATTCGAGATCGCCCCTGCTGTCAGATCGCCAAGTAACAAGGAATAATTGGGCATCGGGTGCCCGCTATCGCTACGCGCGATCACAGCCCAGCTCAAAGCATGCCAGAGGCGGGATTTCGCAGAGCCCGAGCCCTGGTAGAAATACCGGGAATCTTGATGGAAGATCGAGGGGAAAACCGCCTCGCTTAAATAGCTGCTCACAAAATCGTTGCCAAGCGCAGCAGAGAAGCGCTTTCCGTAGCCTGCGGCGCCCTTTCCGTAACCGCTAAAACTGTTGTTCGCCTGTTCGACGCCGGCCGTCGCTCCTACTTCGATGAGGGAAACGGGGTCGAAAAATTCGCGGGTGGTGAGCGAGAACTTCTGTTTTGTATCGAGCGGGGCGGCATCCCAAACGTAGCTTGTGTGGAACTCGGGGAGGAAGCCCAGGAGGCGCTGTTTTTCTTCCGCCCTTATCTGCATTCTGGCCATGACTTCTGGCGGACGGACTGTGAGTTCCGACTTTTGTATGGCGAGTGACAATTGAACGTTTGGCACTTCGTAAGTTTGTTGGGCCAGCAAGGTGAACTCGGACGACGTATAAGGCGCAAACCCTTCCGCATCAACAATAAGGGAATAGGTTCCAGGCGGAATCTCAGCAAAAGTGAATTCACCATCCCCTCCTGAGGTGAGGTTGTGTTGTTCTAGCGTGATGACATTGCGGAGGATGATCCGTGCGCCGGGAATGCTGGCGCCCCGCTCATCCAGCACGGTGCCGCGGATGCTGCCGGATATCTCCCCATTCAGGGACTGCGCTGAGGTCCCTTGTTCGCCCGAATGCGCCGAGACCTGCCGTCCAGGTTCGCCGACAATCTTGCTGATGAAACGACGGTCAAACGTTGCCCCAATTTCGATTTGGGCGGGAAATTGGGGCGCGGCGAGGATTGGGGCAGAGCCAAACCAAACGAATGCGATTGCGACGTAACGGCGTACCCTCATTTCACTCCCCGGTCCATTCTCCCAAGCCGCCTCCCGGCTCCTCCTTCGCGTAGAGCCCCGAGGACAAGTTCAACCGAAAAGTACCTTCGTCGGCTCGAGCGGCCGTCGATTGAGAGGGGGCGTAGGAATCTTCCCATTCACGACACGACCTCGCGTCCCCGGGCAGTTGCGCTTGGGAGATTGACTACCCAGCGATCTGAACGATTTTCTTCCTCGAATCGGTCAAGCCCGGATTCAGCGGCGCCAGTTGATGGCAGGCCGCCGCTTCTTATTTCTCTCACGGCATAGATGGGCTTGCCCTGCGATTCGTAATAAGTGCGAGACAGAATCTCCGCCACTAGCCCCAAGCAGAGAATCTGAACTCCGACCAAAATGAGCAAAGTGGCGGCAAACATCAGCGGTCCGTTTTGCAGCATGAGCGCTTGGTGGAGAACCAGCTTCTTGTATGCCAGGAAGCATCCCACCGCGGTGCCTGCCCAAGCAGACAGCAATCCGAAAAAGCCAAAAAAGTGTAGGGGCCGCGTCGAGTAATCGAGCAGAAACTTGGTGCTCAGAAGGTCCAAAAAGACGTGAAATGTTCGCGACAGCCCGTAATTGGACTTTCCGTTTCGGCGGGGGGGATTGTTGATGGGGATCTCCGTAATCCGTGCGCCCGCGCCCGATGCCAGGGCGGGAATGAAACGGTGGAGTTCGCCATAGAGTGGGACGCTCTGAATGATTTCCCGACGGTAGGCCTTGAAGGTGGTGCCAAAATCGTGGAGCGGGACTCGCGCCAGCCTGGCCATCATCCCATTGGCAATGCGGCTCGGAAGCCGGCGTGTGAGCCAGTGGTCCTGCCGGTCCGCTCGCCACCCACTGACAATGTCGTAACCTTCCGCTAGTTTGGCAAGGAAGGCGGGAATCTCTTCCGGCTCATGCTGCAGGTCGCCATCCATGGAGATGATGACTTCGCCGCGGGCGGCATCGAAACCCGCTTTCAATGCTGCGGTTTGGCCAAAGTTGCGCCGCAGGGTGATGACCTTCACGCGCGAGTCACTTTGGTGAATCTCGCTGAGAACTTCGGATGTCCGATCTTTGCTCCCATCATCAACGAAAATGATCTCGTAGGGTTGATCGAGACCCGTCAACACCTGAGTGAGCCTGACGTAAAGAGGCGAGATCGCCACCTCTTCGTTAAAAAGCGGAACCACGATCGATACGTTGGTGTTGCGGAGCGAATTCATTTGAGCACCTCCTTGGGAACTTCGAAATACCGGACTTCCTCATCCGGTCGACTGACCTCCCCGATAAAATCTCCATAGCTTATGAGTTGAATTCCTTTCTCGATGCCCAGCATTCTGGTCCGAAGCCACATAAGCGCCTCGACTTCGACCTCGCGCTGGGCGAGCAATCTTGTTCCCGTTCGTTCGAGCCGTGAGTCCGTGTATCCGGGGTGACACATCAGTTCGCTCACACCTTCCGGCAAGCGCTCTAGAATGTTCTCAAGCGTTTTGGTATTGAGAAAGCCGGTTTCGGTAAGACCAAAGAAATTTGCGGGTGAATTAAGCCCGGCTCGACTCAAACCCAGCCTGAAGCGACGGGCGAACCAACTCACCGCGCGCCCAACCAGGTACTGCTTCAAAACGCGAGTCTTAGGATCGCGGGGGCTCCGCGGAAGGGGTGTCGCGGGCGGAAATTCCTCCAGCGGGCATCGGGCGCTGGGGATCCCGAATTCCTGCGCCAGCCGGATTACGATTTCCGAAACACCGGGTAAAATGTGAACGTGTTTGTGTCCATCAAGGTGTGTCGGGATGATGCCCGCCCGAAGCACTTTGACGATCTGTTCCTGAAACTCGAGTTCGATCTCGCGCAGGTTGATGCGGCCGGTAATGAGCCTCGAAAGGAGCCGGCTAGGGGTCAAGTAGAGCCGCCCCCGCGCATCCACGAGGCTCGGGACCGCGGACGGCGCTGAGAGAGGAATCCCTTGAGTGAGATTCAGGTGTACACCCAGGCTCAAGCGGGTTGCCCTGCGTGACATCGCAACCGCTTCTTCGAAAGCTTCTCCATTTGCCATGAGACTTGCACTGGTCACACCTCCGTAGTGATGGGAGTCGAGAATGCCCCGATTGACACCCGTGGTCAGGCCCAAATCGTCGGCGTTAATGATGAGCTGCCTCATGATCAAATCGTCTTCTCCTCTCTTGCCGGTCGGGTCATTGAATACTTGGCCGCCAGAAGCAGGCCAAGGGCTGCCCAGAACACTATGCGGATCTTGCGGATGATGGCCAAGGACACGCCGGCACTCCCGGCGTAGCCGAGGGCTTGCAGGGTGGAGGCGGCCACCCCCTCCTGGATCCCTAGCCCAAAGGGAACAAAAGAAAACAGCAACTGGACGGCGCGATTGGCGGATTCCACAAGATAAGCCACGAACACCGAGGCATGCGCGGCAGTGACCTTGAGAACCAGATAGGCCTCGCAAACACCGGTGAAATTCGTGGCTATCTCAATTCCCAGGACGAGGAGAAAGATACGCCCGCGAGTCAGAAAGAAGTCGTAGGTGGAATGCTCGACGGCGCGCAAGTAGTGCTCGTGACGCTCGATGAACCCTCGCCCCAATCCTGCTCGCTTCAGGTAATCGAGGCCTCTTCCCAGCAACAAGATCCGCCGGCTGACAATCCACCAGGCCACGGCGATCGAGGCGAGGAAGCAAGTCACCAGGTCCCCACAGATCCACCGCAACCCGTGGACTGTGGCGAGCTTGAGCGATGCTATCAGGAGCCCGCTCAGCATAAACAACACAGCAGCAAGCGCGTAGACGAGGTTCTCGATAACCACGGAAGAGGCGCCAACTTCCGCCGGCATCCGCCTCGAAACCACCAGGAGCTTCGCAGTCTGACCAAGCAACGGTCCCGCCGGCGTCAAATCCTCCAGGGCTTCGCCCACCAGCCGGGGCCCGAAAAGTTCCAGCGGTGCTGGGCGCGGCCCGTCGGTTTGGAAGCAATAGCTCCACGCCACAGACCTGAGGACCTGTCTTACTCCTGAAAGCACGATCAGAATGACAAAGCCCCATCCGAGCAAGCGGATATTGTTGAGAACGGTAGCGGGCCCGCTCCTCTTTAGCACGTAGACGAACAATGCGAAGCTCGCGACTAAGGCCAGCAGGCGAAGGTGACGGAGGGTTTTCCTCATCGACCGATCCTCAGTTCAGCAAACTGTTCGTCGCGGTAAACGCGCACGGCAGGAGATCCGGCGATCTCGACCGTGAGGATCGGGACCTGGTAGGACTCGACTTTCTGGATGAACGCGATGTTTTCGAAATACTTCCTTCCGTCCTGGATTACCAGATAGGCTGTGGGAGGAGCTTCCAATCTCTTCGCTTGGTCTGACAGATCGAAGTACTGCAGGTCATCGCGGCCGAATTTATGGAAATAGAAAGCGAAGACCGGTGCGGTTTCGCCTCCGACACTCGCCCCTTCGGGCGCCTGATCGCAAATCTGCCGGATTGCCTCGCGCAGACCCATGTCATTCATTTCGTCGTGGGGAAAGTAGTAACCCGTGCGGCCCAGCCCGAGGGGATTCAAATATAGGGTGTAATAGGGGTTGCACCTCGCACTGGCCAAGGCCGGCTGTGCCAGGAATACCAGTGCGAGCACTGCGGCCAGCGCCGGGGCCCACTTGCGATGTCGAGCCGGCCTCACCAGGGCCGCTGCCCAAGCAAAAGCATTCGCCGCGCCCAGTGCGGCAATGATGTAAACCGTCGGCATCCAGGAGAGCATGTATCGCAACCACTTGGCGCTCAGCAGCGAGAAGGGGACAATCCAGAACAGGAACATGACGATCAGAAAGAAAGGGCCCGGCTCGCGTCGCCGTTTCCAGATCTCGGCCAGACCGACAAGCAGGGCGACGAGGATTGAAAGCGGAGTCTTAAGAACGAGAAACAGCGGGTATAGGTAGATGGGCATTCCGCCTCGCAGGTGTGCCGGATCATCGAAGTAGAAGCGCCCCATTACGAGGTAGCCGTGATGGGTCATCGTGCCTTCCGCCACGTAATGAAGCATGTGCCGCAACGTATGGGGCAGAAGAACGACGGGGTCAGCAAGGACGAACACGAGTGCACAGGCGCCTAAGAGCAGCGTGGTGTCGCGCCACCTTCGCGGCGGAAACTTCTCCTTGTCGCCCAGCAACACGTAGTAAAGAAAGATCAGGCCCAGATAGTGGGGAAAGTACTTTGATGCCAGCATGAGGCCAAAGCTTCCACCACTTGCTCCGTAATACCACGCCGACCGCCGGGTGTCGGTCGCAGCAACTTTTTTGGCTCGGAGATAGAAATAGTAAGCAAGCCAGGTAAAGAACACCAGCAGCGTGTCCTCTTTGGCCTCACGGTTGACCATAATGGCGATGGTTCCGATCGACCAGAACAGGGCGCTGAGCAGACCGACCACGGCTCCAAAGTATTCCTGGGCCAAAAGGAAAATGACGATCGCCGTCAGAGAACCGAAGATGACGTTCGGCAGGCGGACGGCGACTTCCTCTGAGACCTGGTGGGAGCGCCCCAGCCCCCGGTTCCAGGAGTCCGACGCCGCGAGCGAGACTGCGATCAGCGACTTCATCAGCATGGGATGTTCGAGGTTGACTGAGAAATTCCCGTGAAGGTAAGAGCGCGCGGACTCCACCTTATGGACTTCGTCCTCGTTGAACCCCGCACGGTCCAGCCCGCCGATGCGGAGCACGAATCCGAGCACCACAATGAGAAACAGTGCGGCAATTTTCTGTGTTCTAGTCATTTTCGCTGGCATCCGTCTTTCACCTCTTTTTCTTCAATCTCCCTGGCCCGTCTTTCGGCGAACTCCGAAATCGGCGCGTTTCATTCACTTTCGGCAACCAAGCGGAATCACGGTTCGCCCGGCCGGTTTGTAGCGGTCTGATCTTGGGTGCTCCCGCCTGTTCCGCCGTTGATGGCGTAGTCGCGATGATCGATAGTCAGGATCTTCTTCCCGTAAAGCCGCATGTGGACGAATGTCTCGTCCTTGGCAGGAAGCCAGAGGTCTCCAATTTTCTGATACTGGCGCACAAAGTCGGCACGGTTGACCCAAAAAGAGAGAGATTTGGCCGGGTGCCCGGCGATCCTGACAATTGCGTAGTCCCCAGCGTCGATCCAGATTTTTCCTTCGAACAGGTATTTGTCCTTGCGTTTGGGGGAGGCTTCGACTACCAGGCAGTGGTACGGACCGACATCCTGCTCCCCTAGCAGGTCAAATTGGTAATTTGCAGGCTTAATCGAGCTATCGCGATGCGCCCGCCCGGAAGAGGTCTCGGATTCACTCTCGATCAGACGTTTGAGCACGAGGTCACGAACCAGCGTGGAGCCCTTTTCAGACTCGGTGACGAACGTCTTATGGTCGGGCGCGCGATATTCCACCCGTACCACTTCTTCCGCGTAGAGCTTGCCCTTGTCGCTGGTAACGTCGTAACTCCTCACCGCTGAATACTGCTCCAGGCGAACATCTCGAAGCCGGTTATGTTCCAGCAGTTTTCGGAACAGCTCGTCACCCGTCATGCTTTGAAAAGGGGGCTGGAGCGGTGAAAGATTTTCCGTAACCTCGCCGGCGCTCGTCTTGTCGGCTGCGAGGCCCACGGCCACCATAAATCCAAACATGGCGGTGACCATAAGGGTTCCTTTAATCAAACTGCACGGCGCTGCCATAAGCTGATTCCTCCCTGCAAGAAATTACTTCGTGCTTGTGCCAGAATTGTGACCCCAGTATCTTTCATCCCTCGTTGTCCTTCCGCCTGCTTTCGAGCTGTCCTGCCCGGCTTCCAAGGGCCGGAACAAAAATGGTCAATTCACGGTATCAATCACGAAACCGTTGACGCGGTGCTGAAACCCCACGAAGTTTCCAAAATACGGAGAAGCGACATTGTTGTAGACCTCGAGCGCGTTGGAGTGGTTCGTGAGGTTGAGTGAATACACACCTAAGCGCAGCTTGCGTTCCTTGATGCCGGGACCCAACCGTCGCATAAGGGGTAGGCTGCCGATCTTGAATACCCGGTAGATCTTCACGTCGAGCGAGAAGAATTCCGGGAAACGTTGGTTGTTGGGCGTGCCCAAGTAGTTCTGGAAAGCATCGACCTCCGAATAGGGCAACCCCGAATGGAAATCGGCCACAGGGCTCATCGTGAATTTCCAGGGCAAAGGAAATTCGCCCCAGCCTATGACCCGATTAGGCACGTCCTGTGCAAAGTTGCCAGAGACATCGGGGCGGATCACCGGCTGCTCGAACGGTACGTAGACGTCGGAAAGAGTATTCAAATCGCCGCGGGCGTGGCTCCGAACATAGGACAGATTGAAGTCGCTTCGCTCGCCGGGCTGGAGGTGCAGGGTTGTTTCAATCTCGTGATAGTGCGAACCTCCCGTATTGGCCAGCCCGAGCAGAGAGCTTCCGCCGGATACACCCGGGACAGGAGTAACGACATAGAGATCCTGGGTCTGGCTGTAGAGATAGTTGGTTCGGATGATCACGCCACGCCGAAGTTCGCGGTCCACCTCAAAGCTCCCGGTGAAGTTGCGCGGGCTGGTGTCGAGATTGCGGCCGACCGGGACAAATCCACCGCCGGGGAGCCTGGCCACGTAGGCGTTCTGAAACACCAGCGGCGACTGGACCAACGACCTGGTCTCGTCGTAGAAGCTCGCCACCCGTGTCGGGTTATCCAGAAAATCTGCGGCCAGCAACGGGACGCGGTCATAAAAAAACCCGCGCCGGCACGGATGATAGTCTTGCGGTCTTCGCCCGGCGAGTACACCACCCCAGCGCGAGGCGCGAAGGCTGCCGAACGGCCGATCGACTGAGTTGACAGGCGGCCACCGAGGTCCAGCGCCAAACGATCATTGAGCGTCCAATGGTCCTGGATGAACTCCGCCACTTCGGTATCTTGGGCCTGGAGACGGCCTTCCCTTTGGAAGTCAATTCGCTCATCCAGGGACCCATCCTGTCTTAAGATCCGAATGGGGTGTGAGTAGCTCGACCCAAGGTAGGAGCGATGACTGAGATCTACACCCGCTTTCAGCTCGTGGCGGCCCCACCACTCTTTCAGCGGGAATCTGTAGATTGGCAGCAGCTCGAACTGATTGGACGTCCTGCTCCAGGTGTTGAAGAAGTTGCCGCCCCAGCCCTCCGGTGTAATGAGCATGTCTTGGGGCCCTTCGCCGTGCGTGTTGCTGTCAAACCGGGTGTAGCGAAATATCGTGCTCAAAAGCGCGCCAGAGCTGACTTGATAGCTATCGGTCGCCCCGAACGACGCGCCTCTCTGCCCTTGGTCGGACGAGGCGGTCTGGGGAACTAGCGCATTGATATCCGCGAATTGTCTTCGGTTCGAAAACCCGTTGACGTTCACCGATAAAAGGTGCTGAGGTGAGAGCACCGCTTGAAAGCTGGTGAGCGTGTTGAAGCCTTGGAGCTTGGTCTCGTTGTGGGGCCAAGCCAGGCCACGAACCGGGCTCTTATTCAAGTCATAGGTAAACGCTTCCGAAAAGTTGAGTTTGTTTTTGACAATGGGTCCGCCGAAGTACAGGCGCGGCGTAAGGTCTGAAAGGCCGACGAGGTGGCCTGACCTGCCGCGAAATCCAGGGACGAAGTCCATTAGTCCGTAGTGCCAATCGCCGGAGGGCGGCTTGGTCTCGATGGTTGTCAAGCCGCCCGAGAAACCCCCGTATTCGGCGTTGTAAGGAGCCTCGTAAACGCTCATCGTCTGAATGGCATCGAGAGGTATCGGAATCGAGAAGCTCCCCGTCACAGGATCAACGGTCTGCACCGAGTCCATCAGGAGCATGCCCTGGTTCTCCGGCGCCCCCTTGAAGTTGAGCTTGCCGTCCTTCGTTCGCACTACGCCAGGCACCAGAGGCAGGGCTGCTTTGAATTTCTGCTCGGCCAGCGGCAGGGTGGTGAATTGCCGGGCACTGACTGTGCCAGTCGCATCCGTGCTCTCGGTGGAAGCCGCCGCAGGCTTGTCCCGTACTTCTATCTTTTCCACGACCCTGTTTAACTCCAGACTGACGTTCTCGATCTTGGCGTCTTCCGGCACGAGCACGACGGTTTCGGCAAAGGGTTTGAAACCATCCGGGTGTGCTTCTAGCGTGTAAGTACCAGGTTGCAGCTTCGTAAACCGATAGCACCCCTCGGCATCCGTTGTGGCTGATAGGGGATCGGGCGCTGATGAGGGGCCGGTCAGCTTCACGAGCACGCCCGGAACGGCGTCTGCTTGCCCCGACTGGCCGGCCACCTTAACAGTTCCTCCGATTGAAGCCCCAGACGTTTCTGGTCGATTGGCGTTAGCTATCTGGGCCAATCCCGAGCGTCCTCCAACCATTAAGGCGAGGAGCAGCGTGAGAATCCGAGAGCTGACGGCCAAATTGAAAAGACTGTTTCCATTCCGCCCGGAAGAGAAACTTTGGCCACGTCGCCGCACCCACCGTTTGAGGGCAATCAATCTCTCTCGCCAGTTAGCCATAGTCCACTCCTAAAGCCTGAAAATCTTTTCGTCTGTGTGTCCGCGCAAAGCATTCCGGGTATCGACAATCAAGGGCGCTACGCGCAGGATTTCTTTGTAATCGACACCGCTGTGGTCGGTGATAATGACCACGCAATCCTTTTGGCTCAGGGCCGAAAATGGCTCTGAGTCGAGTACAAGCCCGGGTTCCGACAGCCGCGGCACGAAAGGATCGGTGTAGGAGAGTCGCGCCTTTCTTTCGGCCAACAGGTGCATGATGTCCAGCGCCGGGGATTCCCGTACGTCCGCTACGTCGCGCTTGTATGCCACACCCAAGATGTGGACTTGCGAGTTTCGCAAGGGTTTCCCTCGCTCGTTTAGAGCCCTCGTGACGCAGTCCACGACGTGACTGGGCATGGCGCTGTTAATTTGCTGGGCAATTTCTATCAGGCGTGGCTCAAACCCATTTGCCCTCGCTTTCCAGGTGAGGTAAGCCGGATCAATGGGAATGCAGTGTCCACCGAGGCCAAGACCCGGATAGAAGGGCATAAACCCGAAGGGTTTGCTGCTGGCCGCCTCAATCACTTCCCAGACATCCACGCTGAATTTGTGGCAGAGCAGTGCCATCTCATTCGCCAGCCCGATGTTGACGTTGCGAAATGTGTTTTCGAGCAGCTTCACCATTTCGGCCGTTCGCGCCGAGGAGACCTCGACCACGCGCTCTACGCAAGCCGCGTATAAAGCGCGTGCAGCCACCGTGCAGCCCGGAGTCACTCCCCCCACCACTTTGGGTATGTTCCGGGTCTGAAATCCCGCGTTCCCGGGATCTACCCTCTCCGGGGAAAAAGCCAGGAAGAAGTCCTCGCCGACCGTGAGGAAGCTTCGTTCGAGCGCCGGCAATACGATTTCTTCCGTTGTGCCCGGATAGGTCGTGCTCTCCAAGATAATCAACTGCCCTATCTGGAGGTGGTCCGCGACCGCTTCCACGGCCTGGATGATGTAAGAGAGGTCTGGGTCTTTGGTCTTGCGCAGAGGTGTCGGGACACAGATGGAAATCGTGTCCATTTCGGGAAGTTCAACAAAGTCATTCGTTGCGCGGAAACGACCGGTCTCGATCTGATCCGAGAGTACCTGGTCGTTCACATCGCCAATGTAACTGCGTCCGTTGTTCGCCTGCTCCGTCCGCCGGCGATCAATATCGAATCCCGTGACTGTGAATCCGGCGTCTGCAAAGCCGAGTGCAAGTGGAAGCCCGACGTAGCCGAGTCCTATAACTCCCACGCGCGCTTCGCGGCGATCGACTTTCCCGAGGAGCGATTCCAATGGGCTCTTGGTCGTCACCGATATTTCGGATTTATCTAAGTCAAGACTTGTTGTAGCCATATGCTTGCCTCATGTCGTCAAAAACCAAGAACGGTTCCAGGGACGTACTGCCAAGCTTCTCAACCGAAGCGCTAGTACTTAAATTCGGCGTGAATTTCTGTCACATTGACTGAAAATGCCCGAAAACTTAGGGTTTGCTCTCAAAATCATGCAGCAGTCAGGTCATTTTTACTAAAGTACCTTCAGCCGTTAAGTGGTTTCAG
>Ga0209517_10003245_pt1 | contig 22229 bp, 19 predicted proteins | sample PeaSoiMetSII2010_FD_187695 | JGI IMG/M metagenome (GOLD analysis project Ga0209517, IMG submission 187695) | Peat soil microbial communities from Weissenstadt, Germany - SII-2010 (SPAdes) (version 2) | ecosystem: Environmental > Terrestrial > Soil > Wetlands > Peat | place: Germany...
GAGAGATGAGTGGCGAGTTAGGATTAAGGGGCCAGTGCATAGTATCAATGCAAAGGCAGTTCCTGTCCTGGGAAATCCTGGGATTTCCTGATGATCTGCGCCCCGCCACCCCTCCGCAACCCTGGGCTGGTTTGCGCAATCCCTTCAGGATTGCGGGCCTTCCGGGCGAGCGGGCGGTCCGTGGCATCAATTTATTAGAGCGTTCAAGAGCACCTATGCGAAGCCAGAATCAGGGCGGTTGGAGGCCCTGGACGGGCGGCACCCTTGGATTGAATGCGCAAGGGGCGAGCCATCGTGCCGCCATATTCGTCCGCTTCAGCTAAGTGTCAATCATCGTTTTCCACGATCCACGGCTGACCCCTGCACGTTCAGTTCCGTGTCAGGTGTGGGGGAGCGTGGCGCTGGCCATCGCGATGTGTAATCATAGATCTTGAGAACGATTTGGCGAAATGGGGCGTCCCGGCCTGAAGCGGTATTGTCTGGCGGCGTGGGAGTGCGGCGTGTACTGGTGGGGGCGTGAGACGCGTTTCACTGTTGATTGTTGCCCTGCTCGTTGGTGGCGGCTCTATTGCTCGGGCGGCCGGTGATGTCGAGAGCTACGCGCTAACGCTTTCCAGCTTAGTTGACCCCGCGAAGCTGGCTACACTAGGTGCGCGTGGGGCCAACCCACGAGTCGAGAAATATGTGGCGATCCTGGCAGAGGGGAAGGCGGAGGGGGTTGCGCCCAAGAAGGTGGCGGCGAAAGCGGTGGCTGTTGTTGGGATGAGGGGCAAAGCCGCGAAGCTGACGTCCGAGGCGATGGTGCGCAACCTGACGATAGCGGAGCGCCTGGGGTGCCTGGACTCGGATGGGCTGGGGGAGATGCACAGGGGCCAGGCGCCGACGGTGCGTCGCGGGCCGTACCGCGGCGAGAAGTTGAGTGTGGATCATATCATTCCGCTGCTGGGGGCGCCGGAACTGGACAACGTGATCGCGAATTTGGAGTTAATGCCGCTGAAGATGAATGAAGGCAAGAACGCCAAGGTTGGCGCGCGGCAGGTGGACCTAGCGCGAAAGCTCCACAAGGCGGGGCTGCTTAGTGCCGAGGGACTGGCGGCGGTTGAGGGGCTGGCGGCAGCGGGGGGAAAAGCTAAGTGATTTAGGGAGCGCCAAAAGATCTCGAGGTGTGGGATGAAGGATGAGGGGGAAAATTCGCCGAGGGAAAGCGTCGGACCGATCTGACCGATCCGGGCTGGAGTGCGATGGACGGCCGGCACGCTTGGGCGCCCGTGACGTTCGAAAGCGGCAGCAAGCTGAGCAAGCTGTGCGCACTCCATACGCTTCGCGAGGGGCGGCGCGGGCGACGGGAGGTGCGTTTGGCGGTGTGCGTGGGTTGGAGGAGAAGTTAGCGCCGACTCACGTCGGCGGCTACGCCGAGAGATTGGGCTGGCGTGCCAGGGCGGGAGGTGCTTTTGGGCGCTTGTGACGTTCGAAAGCGGCAGCAAGCTGCGCGCACTCCATACGCTTCGCGAGGGACGGCGCGGGCGGCGGGAGGTGCGTTTGGCGGTGTGGGTGGGTTGTCGGAGAAGATACCCATCAGGGGTAGGAGAGTCGGTAAAGGCCCTTTGGAAAAGCCGGGGCATTGGTGTCCAGGTATTCCCAGTTGCCGAGGGCGTCAGCCGACACGGACGCAAACGGAGAGAAAACGCCTGTCAGGTTGGTGGCTCTGAGGAGGGTTTGCGCTTCGCCAGGCACGCCCAGGCCGGTGAGGTACATGTCCCGGTTCGCCTGGGCGGTGATGGAATTGAACCGCAACAGCGGGTCGCCACTCACGCGAGCGACGGCGAAAACGTTGCCGGCGCTGCCGGCCAGGACCAGCCGCTGGAGTGGATCGAGCGCGACGCCGCTGACGCTTTCGTTTGCGCCCGTGCCGAAGTCAAAATAATTCACACCTCCCACGCCGTACGTGGTGTCGAGCAATCCGTTGGGCAGGAAGCGCGCAGCGGCAAACTTGGTCACCGGACCGACTTCCGCGACGCAACCGGTCACAATTTTGCCGTCGGGCTGCAAGGCGACGCCGACGGCCTCGCACGCGCCCAGACCGATGCCGGCGATGGTCGAGCCGTTGGTACCGAAGGTGGAGTCAAGGCTCCCGTTGGTATTGGCCCTTTACCCAGGCCTCCAGCCTGGGCTGGTATGAGACGTGCCGTTGGCCCGGGGAAGCGGAGGATGGAAGGGGGATGAAGGCGCGCGATAAGGACGAAGGCTAAATTGTCGGCCCAAAGCGGCTGACTCGCTATCGCTCGCCGACGCCAGAAGCGCCAGGCCCGGCAAGGTGGTGGCCGAGAATAAAGGCTAAAGGCTGAAGGCTAAATGGGGGACTAATGCATTTGGGTGGTTTATCCAGGGCGGCGCATCCGAATGCAAGAACAGAGTGGAGAAGGGACAGAGGCGACAAAAGGGACCACAAGGACGCAAGGGACCAAAAGGACGAAAAGGACGCAGGAGCCTGCGGCGGTGGGTGAGGCGAAGGTCATGCCGTCTGCTTCGAGAGCGCGCTGAATCTAGCGGAGTTCGTAGCCGTCTTTATGCGACGCCGGTGGCTCGCAGGCTGATTCCGAGGCCGGGCAAAAGTTGTTGAGGCTTAGCCAAAAGATGTTGAGTCGCAGGAGAAGCCACGCCCTAGGGTTGGGTGTTGTTCGCGCCACGTTGCAAACCGAAATGCGAGAGGCTGTTATGATAACCGAAGAGCACAATGGGCTGGAGCAAGTCCAGCGGGTTCAAGTTGAATTCGAATCCCAGCCGACGGGCAGATGCGTAAGGATTCGCGTGGAGAATTATCACACAAACCTCGGTTGGTGCACCGCGGGGTCGCTGAGCTTCCCTTTGCACCAACTGCCCCTGCTGGAACAGGCCATCCGCGAGTTGAGCGCCCAGCCCCTTGGTGAGGGCGCACCAGCTTGCGGGGATATTATCCCGTTTCCGGGCTTGCGTTCCACCACGGATTTTTCCTTCGAGGATGAGCCAGAGGGCAGCAGCACCGATTACGGGGCTGACTAAGGGAGCCGATTTTTTAACCGCGAATTAACGCGAATGGGAAGGGCCGAGGAAGGCTCTCCAGTGGGGGATGGTGGATGGGCGGAACCGAGGCATCTGACCTCTGGAGGAAGAGGTTTCATTGAGCATTGAGCATTGAGCATTGAGCATTTTTCATTGAAGGACAGCGGTTCGTGGCGGCCAGGCGGCGGACATGCATTGGCGGTGTGGGCGGGTTGGAGGAGAAGTTAGCGCCGACTTACGTCGGCGGCTACGCCGAGAGATTGGGCTGGCGTGCCAGGACGGCCGGCGGTGTTGGGCGCTTGTGACGTTCGAAAGCGGCAGCAAGCTGCGCGCACTCCATACGCTTCGCGAGGGACGGCGCGGGCGGGGGGAGGTGCGTTTGGCGGTGTGGGTGGGTTGGAGGAGAAGTTAGCGCCGACTCACGTCGGCGGCTACGCGGAGGTTTCAAGCGGATCCTGGCGCGCCGCGGTACACGCACCGGGCAGTGCAGGTCTCGGCGACCACTACTTCGGTGAGGAGCGGCAGTTTCGGTTTGAGCCTGCGCCAAATCCAGAGCGCAATATTTTCGCTGGTGGGATTTTCCAGGCCCGGGATTTCGTTCAGGTAAAAGTGGTCCAGCTTTTTCCAGATCGGCTGAAAAGCGGCGGAGATATCAGCGTAATCCATCACCCAGCCGAGCTTGGGGTCGCAGGGGCCGGCGATCACGATTTCGACCTGGAAGCTATGGCCGTGGAGGCGGTGGCACTTGTGCGATTTTGGCAAATGCGGCAACAAATGCGCGGCTTCAAATTGGAAGGTTTTTCGCAGTTCCATTTTCACATCTCCCAATCCGTCCACCGGGTTAGCTCGGCCAACGCGGGGCGGCCATGGCGACGCCAAGCCAAAGGGGGGTTTTGCATTTGGCCCAACGGGCAAACGCGGCTGGCGCCCCATCGAGCCAGTTCAAGGGCGAGCCCTTCGGCCTTGTCTTCCGTGGCCGCCAAGCCGACGGTCGAGACCTTGCCGCGCACGCCGTCGGCGCCTTGCAGGGCCGAGGCCAGGTTCGGAACGTTTTTGACGTAAATGAACCGGTTCAGGCAGGAACGCTGGAACAGTGGGTCTGTCTCATAAACCACCGTCCAGGCGGTCGAGTTTTCGCTTCGCCAAAGCCGAGTCTCGGGTTGGTCTGGAGACTCCGGTGGATGGGAGGCGCGCAGGTCGTAAAACGAGCGGCGTGAGTTGATCGCGGTCTCGGCTTCGCCTGAGAGGGTGCCCCTGGGCTCGGTTTCCTCACGGCGCGCCAGTTCCCCGGCGAGCATCTCGGCGAAGTGTTCCGGCGTGACCGAGCCGCCGTTCTCGACGTAAACGACATGAGGCGCGAGACAACCGTGCTGGTCCCAGGCGGCCACATCGGCGGCCGCTCGCGCCGCGACTTTCCGGGCATTGTGGCCGGACAAAACGCCCCCGGAGACAAAAGCAAAACTGACCCGGCTGCCGTAGCCGACAAACCGGATGCGGGCCGGCAAGCGGGAGCGAATTGCTTCGAGGGTTTCGTCTGTGCCGGTTGCAGTGACGCAATCGGCTTCCTCGAACAGGGCCTTTTCCAGCGGGATATTGCCCCCAGGCCACTGGGCAACTTCAAGGCAGGCGCCCAATTTCGGCTCGGCAGCGTAAAGCGAATGGGCAAACAGCCTGGGAAAGAGGGAAGTGCCGGCAGCGCACTTGACGAATTGGGCGGAACGAAGCAGCACGCCCAAGACGATGCTCATGAGGGCAGGGTTAGGCAGGCTGCCGGCGGTGATGTGGACCAGCAGTTCCGGCGCAAGGGCAACTGCAGCACGGGAAGTTTTCTCCTCGAGAGCCGAGGCCGCCAATCCATCCAACCGGCCGGCATCGCCCAAATCCTGTTCGAGCAAGCCCTCGAGGTTATCCCGGGTCAACCCTTTGAAGAAGGTCTCGAGGCCGGAAGCAATGGTAGCGCGGGAAAAACCTGTGGCGGTCGGCCCTTGGTCGAGCGCGAGTCTGCGGAAGGGGAACTCCAGCTCGAGCCAACTGGCGGCCACGGTGCTCAAGAGCTTGATGCGGCTAAGGGATGAGGCGTGGGCCAGGTAACGGTCCCGATTGCGTTTGAGCGTTTGGCAGGCCTCGGTAATCATGGCTGCGCTCAAGGTGGCTTCGGGTGGCAGATCCGCGAGAAAGTAGTTTGGCAGGTTCATCTCCGAGTCGCTCGGCTTATTCTTTTTCGATCGCCATCCTGGGAGAGATACTTACACGTTCAGCGGCCGCAAGGCAAGGTTTGGCGCTGCCGGCTTCTCTGTCTCGCGTATTTTCCTTCAAGTTTGGCTTCCCAAGGGCGCGAGGGTGTGGTTTATCAGTCGATAGTGTTTACGTATGGCAGCAGTTGAGAAAGCACGCAAAGCTCGACAAAGCGCCGGAGCGGGCCAGGTTCCCGCCGGGCAGCGGCGCGAGAATGCGCCTCTCTCTGAATCGCGGTTCGGGAAACTGGTCGAACTTTGGCCGGGAGCCATATTTAGCCAACGGGCGGATTTCTCGTTCCAGTCGGCCGACAGCAAGATGGAGAAGCTCACTGGTCTTGCACCTGAAGCACTCTGTAACGGTTCCTGCCGGTTCTGGGAGTTGGTACACGAGGCGGATGTCGAGGAGGTCAGGCGTCAATGCGCGCAGGCGCTTAAAACGCCGGGCGGGATTACGACAAGCTTCCGTGTTCGTCACGCCGCTACGGGACGTGTGTCCTACGTGTTGGAGCACCGGGAAGCGATATTGGACGGGGCGGGCGGAGTAATGGGATACGACGTGGCTTGGCTGGATGTGACGCGCCAAACTATTGCAGAGCGGCGGCTGTCTCAGGCGGCTTGGAAGGAAACGCTGGCTTTACTGACTATGGGGTTGGCCCATGACTTCAACAATGTTTTGTCGGGCATTTTGTCTTTGTCGGAATTGGTTCTGGCGCAGTCCGGGCCGGAGGCGCCGCATTCCCGATCGCTCCAATTGATAAAGGATAGTGTGCTGCAAGCCGCGCAAATCATGCAACGCGTCGTCAGCCTTCATCGCGGGACCGGCGGCTCTCGCCAGTACCTCGATCTCAATAAGGTGGTCCCGGAGGTGGCGGAACTGGTGCGCAAAGTTCTACCCCGGCGCCTGCGCGTCGAGACGGAGCTAACTGCGGGAGAGTTGCCGGTGTATATGGATGAAGTTGGGTTCCGGCAGGTGGTGCTGAACCTGGCGCTGAACGCCGCCGACGCCATGCCGGACCGTGGGCGGCTCCTCTTCCGGCTCACCGTTCCGGAAACGGCGCAGCCCTTGAGCCACGCACACGGGAAGTTTCCGCGGCTGCCCTGTGTCTGCTTCTCGGTGAAGGACAACGGCGTGGGGATTGCGGCCCGGCATTTGCCGCATCTCTTTGATCCATTCTTTACGACGAAGCCGATCACGAAGGGTTCCGGCCTGGGGCTGTACAATGCCCGCGTGTTTGTCGAGGATCATGGCGGAGCAATCTCAGTGGAATCCGCGGAAAAAGCCGGCGCCACGTTCCACCTATGGTTGCCGCAGGCCGATTTCACGGAAGCCGAAACGAGCGCTGCGCAGCGCGCTGAACGCCGTCGGACCCTTCTCCTGGTGGGACCACCTGGCGCAGCGGTTGAAGGGTGCGCCGAACTGCTTCGCACGCACGATTTTTGTGTGATCACGACCAACAGCGCGGCGCGGGCGCTGGAACCGGTGACCGGGGAGGAGGTGGCGGTGGACGGAACACTGGTGCTGGCCGAGCCGAGCAACGCCTCCCTGCTACCCACGCGCAGGCGGGTAATTTGCCGCCTGAGATTTTAGCGTGCTGAGCTTGACCAGAAGCCTTCGCGGGGGAATCAGAGGCCGAAATGGACTGGGTGGTCGAAGCCACCGCCATTTTGGTGAAGCGACGGAGCATCGCTTCCCATTCGTTCCATTCTCGCTCGCGGGGGTACTCGCGCGCAGTGGCCAAGCCGCCTTGAATGAGTTTTTCACGCAGGGCGTGGTCCTTTATCACACGTTCCACCGCCTGGGCGAGAGCCGCCGGGGATCGGACAGGCACCAAAAGACAATTCTCCATGTCCCGGCAGTATTCGGATGCGCCGGGTGTAGCGGTGCAGACGACGGCGCAACCGGCTGCCATGGCTTCCTGAGGCGGCCGTGGGCACGAATCATAGTGGGAAGCATAGATCAAGACGTGAGACGTGCCGTACAACGCGGTTTTCATCTCGTCGGGTGGCGCGAGGTAAAACTCGCAAGGGAAGCTGCCAAAAATTTCCGGCGGGGTGCTGGACAGGCGCACGGGTGTAAAATGCGGGAAACGCGGCGCGAGGATTTTCAGGGCGTCATAGATGTCCTGGATGCCCTTGAAAATCAGCGGCTCGGCTGCTGTTCCGCGCGCGTCCGGCCCGACGATCAAAAATCTGAACTTCGAACCTGGCAGAGAACGCTGCAAGGGGCGAAAGATGGTTTGATCCGTGCAGACGGGCAGAATCCCGTCCGGCCGCCGGCCGCAAAGCCGCTGGACTGCGGCGGCGAGGTTGTTTGAATTGGGCACGAACCGGATGCCCGGCAACAGGTACGAGGATCGCGAAAGGTCCCGCAGGCGCCGATTCTGCACGGTATCCGCCATCGTGGCATCGGCAAAAACGAACTGGTCCCCCTGGGCATAATAAATTTTGACTGGAGCGCGGACGGCGAGCAACTCCTGAGCATTGGTGAAATAGGTCGCCACCACCACATCGCTGGGCGGCACGATGGGCGCCATGGGTTGCCCTGCAGGAACCAGGACGACGCGTGTTTCGAAACGGAACCAGTCCGGTTTGGCAGTGTAGGTGACGATGGTTACGTCGTGGCCGCGGCGGCGCATCTCCTCGGCTTGCCGGAGCAGAGTTTGGTTTCCACCGGTGACACCCAGGATGCTGCTGATCAAATAGGTGATGCGCAGAGGCGTCCCCTGATCGATCGGGGCGGTGACGGCCTGTCCGGAGGGTGGCTCCGCGATTGGGTCTATGCCAGTTACGCCGAGTGGCGCCATCTGCAAAACGCCTTGCGCCCAGGCCCTGGTTTTGTCGTCGTAAAGCCGGGGGTGGTTCGACACCAGACGCGCGATGAGGCGTTCGCGCTTTTTATTGGCATCGGCCAACATGCTGGGACCGGCTTTGCGATATAAGAAAAGAGGTTCATGGAGGCAAAAACCGTCCCAGCCACGCTCGACACATCCGATCCAAAAATCCCAGTCCTCATAGCCTTCGCGCATGGTTTCGTTATAACCTCCGACCTGCTCCCACACCAACTTGCGGAAGAGCCCGCACACGCACGCGATGTTGTCCGTGGAAATGAGGGTGGCGCGATCAAAGTCGGGGAGCGGGAATTCTGTGTCCAACGCTCCGAAGTGTTGAATGTGGCTGTAGGCGAAGCCCACGTTGGACTTTGAGTCGAGCACGGCCGCCAACTTTTGCAGCAATGCGGGGCGGATGCGGTCGTCGGCGTCCAAAGGCAGGATGTACTTGCCGCGCGCAGCACGAATGCCCGCGTTTCGGGCGCTGGGCAAGCCGCCGTTGGGCTGCTCGATCAGACGGAATTGCCTACCGGTGAACCTTGCAATCAGGCGCTTTGCGACCTCGCCCGTGTTATCGGGGCTGCCGTCATCGACGATAATGATCTCCCAATCTGTCATCGTTTGAGCCACAACGCTCTCGACGGCTTCGGACAGAAAATGAGCCTGCTTGTAGCAAGGAATCACGACGGAGACCAGCGGCGCGACCGGCTGAGCTGGCTGCGAGCTCGAAATATCCCTCGGCTTAGCAACCGCAGAGTTTAAGTTTTCCGGCTGGCGAGCAGGCAGCTTGGAAAGGACTCGATCCAGGGATTCACGAGCACCGGCGCCTTTTACAAATCCGACCAAGGGAATGGCCCCGCGCAAAGCGGACTCGGCTTGTTGACGGTCGATAGGAATGAGTGCGCCGCCAATCTCCAGACGCGCGCCGAAGTCGATGTCCGGCAACCCGCTGGCGGCGGCGCTGCGAAGGCCGGCGGCAAAGGACTCAAGAGCGGCCTTGGTCTGGCCGGCGCGGACCAGGGCCTGGCCAGCCCTGAGACACGACTGCCACTCGACGGAATACTTGACGAAAGTCAACAAACCTTCCCGCTCGCGATGCAGCAGATCGGCGTAGTTGACTGCGCGGGTTTGCTCCAGGACTGCCTCGGCATGGAGGGAGGCCAACTCGAGTGTTGGAACGGAGTCGCGTTCGCCGCGAGCTGCGGCGGCGCGAGCCGCTTCGAAGACCTCATGGATGCGTGCACCAAGCCGGTGCAAGGGAAAGTGTTCCTCAACCCTCCGGCGAGCCGCAGCGGCCATGCGAGTTCGCGTTTGTGAATCCCGCAAGAGGCGAAGCAGGGCGGAGGTATATGCGGCAACTTCATCCGGTCCCCGGCGAATGAGCACGCCGCAGTCCGGGGTGACGAGTTCCGCCTGGCCGCCCACCGCGGCACCCAGCGGAACGGCGCCCATGGCCATCGCCTCGAAAAGTGCCAGCGAGATTCCTTCCCATTGGGACGGCAGAAAAAAGATGTCGCTCAGTGCCAGTAGTTCGGTCATCGCCCCGTTGGGTACTGCGCCAAGGAAGCGAACTTGTTTCACGTGCTCACGCTGGATCAGTTCCTTGAGTTGTGGGAGGTCCGGGCCGTCCCCCGCCACCAAAGCCGTGAACGCCGGGTGCTCACGCGCCAAGCGGGCCATCACCTGGCCGAAAACGCGAGGCTGTTTTTGGTCGCAGATGCGCCCAGCGTAAAGAATCAGGGGACGCGTCGCATCCACCTGCCACTTGCGCGCAAGGGCTGGGAGATCAAAGCGGTCTCGCCGCCAATGTTTGGCATCGATGTTGGTGTAGCAAACCTCAATGGCGCCGGCCTCGCCTTGGCGAGAAACAAGCCAGTCCTTCAGGTGATTTGAACTGACGATGGTCCGATGCAGTTGTGTGTGATAATGGAGCGAACAGCGCGGATAGCCGCCAGCCATCCAATCCTCCTGTTCCATGTGCAGATAATCCACGAATGGAAGGCGAGGGAAATGTGCTCGCAGGTAGGGCAGTAATTGGTAGCCCAGCAAGCTGTTGCTCAGGAAGACAACATCCGGCTGCCGGCTGTTGATGAGATAGCGGAGAAACAATGGAAAGTCTCCTACTTCCAGAAAGTGGTTCAGGACGAACACATCCGGAGCCAATGTCTCGAACTCGTGCAACCACGGGTTGGCGGAGATGCGCGTCGCGACCACGGAGACTTCATAACCGCGCTCGAGGCGGAGTTGGCGAATGAGATTCAGGTTGAACTTGTCGGCGCCCCGCAACTCGAAGTGCGGCACAATAAAAAGCAAGTGGGGGCGGTCCTTGGCCAATCTATTGGCGAAGGGTGGCTGCTCGGAGACAGAGGAACATAATTGCGGCCGGGTGACCGTGATTTGGGGGAAGCCTGCTTTCCAAAGGGCTGGATAGCGCTGCTCGAGCTGGGCGCGGAACTGGCCCATTTTCTCCTGCTCGACGACGTTGTCCCAATGTTCGCGGCCCGTCTCGCGGCGGCGATACCAATCGAAAAATTCAGGAATCGTGCTGCCCCAATGGCCGTGGGCGGCGGCCTTGAGCCAGAAATCCCAGTCCTCGAGCCCGCCTCGGTTGCTTTCATCGAACCCTCCAATCGCCTGATGAACCGCCTTGCGGACCAGGCAAGTTGCGGTCACGAGGTTTCGGTTCGGTGGAGTCGGCGGTCGATTGCATGCGCAACGGGGCCTTCGACTACTTAATCAAGCCCTTTTCGCTCAACCAGATCGACGTGCTGCTCAAGAAGGCCGATGAATTTACGCATTTGCTGCGAGTTAACCAGTTTCTCAGCAAAGACGGTGGGGAGGATACGCGTCAATTGCTGGGCCGTTCCGAGGCGATGGAGGAAGTACGCCGACTCGTCCGGCAGGTGGCCCGCACGCAGGCGACGGTTCTCATCCAAGGTGAAAGCGGCACCGGCAAAGAACTGGTGGCTCGCGCGTTGCATTTTGAAAGCCCGCGCGCCTCCGCGCCGCTGATCCGAGTCAACTGCGCGGCGGTGCCCGAGAACCTAATTGAGAGCGAATTTTTTGGACATGAAAAAGGCGCGTTCACCGGCGCGTTAAATAAGCGGGAGGGCCGATTCGAATTAGCCCACGGGGGCACGATTCTCTTAGACGAAATCAGCGAAGTGTCCACGGCGGTCCAAGCCAAGCTTCTGCGGGTGTTGCAGGAGCGGGAATTTGAGCGGGTGGGCGGCAGCCGGACCATCAAAGTGGATGTGCGGGTGCTGGCCACGACCAACCGGCGGCTGGAACAAAATGTCGAGCGCAAGGAGTTCCGCGAGGACCTGTTCTTCCGGCTGAATGTGGTTCCGATTCACCTTCCACCGCTGCGTGAGCACAGGGAGGACATCCTGTTCCTGGCCGAGAAATTCCTGGTCTTGGCGGCGCGCAAGCATGGATGCGCCGCGCACCACATCTCGGAGGATTGTGCGGCGGTGCTCATGCATCATGCGTGGCCAGGCAACGTGCGCGAGCTTCAAAACGTGATTGAACGCGCGGTGATTTTGGCTGGAGAATCGCGTTGCATTGAGCCGCCACATTTATGTCTGACCGGCGTTCAAGGTGCGCAAGCCCTCTCGTGTGAAACGTCGCGAGTCTCCTTTCTGGCGCCCGAAGCATCTGCCAAACCGAACTCGTTCCCGACGCTCCAAGAAGTGGAGAAGCGGCACATCCTGGCGGCCCTGGAACTGTGCGGGAATAACCGCACACAGAGCGCCAAGCGACTGGGAATCAGTGTGCGCACGCTCCGCAATAAATTGAACGACTACAGGATAGCGCCCGCGGAGGAAAACGGTGAGGGCAAGGCTGCGGGCTCGGCCACCAGCGCAAGTCAGGCGCGGAGCGAGCCAAGGATACCTCAGGCCGGGTAGCCGCCGAGGAGAATTTCTGCTAAAGGGGGAGGCGGAACCAGCCGATAAGCCAGTTGGCCCACTGAGGCCGAGGTATGGCTATAACGACGAGCGCGACTTCATCATCCACTCCGAACAGCCTGATGATCTCCGGGCTGGCCTCGGGGTTCAATTGGCAGACGGTGGTCAACGAATTGGTGGCTCTGGACGAAGTGCCGGAGCAGCAATTGCAAGCCCAGCAGAGCACCATCCAGCAGCAACAAGCCGCGTTGTCTGGCATACAAGCAGCGCTCAAGACCTTGGAGAGCGATGTTTCCAAGTTAGCGGGGCCTGGCTTTTTCAGCTCGCGCACGGCAACACCGTCGAACACCAACCTGGCGAGCGCCACCGCAGACGCGGGGACGGGGATAGGGACTTATAGCTTTGACGTGAGCCAGCTCGCGACCACCGCGGTACTGGCGGGAACGAAGGCCGTCAGCAGCCCGCTCAGCGCGAGCGGCGATGTGTCCGGGCTTACGTTGAGTTCCGCGGCGTTCGCCACGCCTGTGACCGCCGGCACGTTCATGGTCAATGGCCAGCAAATCACGATTGCCACCAGCGACACCTTACAGGCCGTATTCGATAAAATCAGCACTGCCACCAATGGGACGGTGACCGCCAGCTATTCCGCCACCACGGACAAAATCACTTTAAGCAGTTCGAGCCCGATCGTGCTGGGGAGCGCGACTGATACGAGCAATTTTTTGCAAGTGGCCCAACTCTCGAACAATGGGACTGGCACCGTCACCAGTGCAAACAAGCTGGGGGCCGTCAACATCGCCGCGCCGGCGGACCAGAGCAACCTGGCCACGGTGATTACCGACGGAGGCAGCGGGGCGGGCGCCTTCAAGATCAATGGCGTCACGATTGGTTTTAATGCGAGCAACGACAGCATCACGAACATCATCAACCGGATCAACCAATCGGGGGCGGGGGTTACCGCAAGCTATAATGCGACGACGAACCAGTTCACCTTGACGGACCAGACTACGGGGGACGTGGGCATTGCGGCGCAGGATGTCACAGGTAATTTTCTCGCGGCGACGGGGCTGGCGGGCGGCACGCTGCAACGCGGCCAAAACCTGCTTTATACGGTCAACGGCGGCTCGCAGCTTTCGAGCGAGGCCAACACGATTTCGGCCGAGAGTTCGGGCGTTACCGGACTGAGCGTGACGGCGCTGGGAACGGGCTTGTTCACGGTTCAGGTGGGGGCGGCCACGAGCAGCATCGCTTCAGCGATCACGGCATTTGTCACCCAGTATAACACGGTGCAGTCGCTCATTGACACGCAAACGGCGCCGACCACCGATGCGAGCGGCAAAATAACGGCGGGATTGCTGGAAGGGGACAACGTGGTGTACGGCCTTACCAACACGTTGCAGCAGACAATGAATGGGGTAGTTCCCGGGCTCAGCGGCGCGATTCGGCAACTGGCAAGCCTTGGCTTTGAAACCAACAGCAATAACGCTACGCTCTCGACGACGGACACCACGACCCTAAACAACGCCCTGGCCACAAACCTGGCGGGAGTACAGGCCCTGTTTACCAACGCAAATACGGGGTTGGCCGTGCAGATGAACACGTACCTCACGCAGGCGATCAGTGACACGGGCAGCTTGGCTACGGAGGAAACCAGCCTCACAAACCAATCCAAGGACATTACGACGCAGATCAACGCCATTCAAGCCCAAGCCCAGGCAGACCAGACAAAGTACACGAACGAGTTTATTGCTATGGAAACTGCCGAGTCCCAAATCAACTCGCAAATGGCCTATCTGAACGCGACGTTTGGGCTTAACGGTTCGACCTCTGGCGCTAGTTCGTCGAGCAGCAGCACGAGCAGCAGCGGTTAATGGCCGGGAGGCCCAGGGCGACGGAGAGCGGCCCTGCGTAACTGCCTAATCCCCAGCGAAAGTGCCTGCCACCCTTGAAAGTCAAAACTCCGACGGCCGCCCTGCGGCAGCCGTGGGGCTCTTTCGCCAAGCCCTGCAACATCAAGCGCAAAACCAGAGCCTCGAAGCCGCGCGCTGCTACGCACAGGCGCTTCATTCGGCGCCGGACTTTTTCGAAGCGGCGTTTAATCTCGGACTGCTGTTCCAAAAAATCGGCCGGCTGGAGGGTGCGATCGAATGCTACAGCCGGGCGGTGCGGTTGCGCCCGGATTACGTGGCGGCCTGGAGCAACCAGGGTTTGGCATTGCGCGACTTGGGTCGGAACCCGGAAGCCGTTACCAGCCTTGAGCACGCCCGGCGGCTGGCCCCCGCCTCCGCGTCGGTGCTGAACAACCTGGGCAACGCTCCGCGCAGTGTTTGGCGCCACGACGAAGCCATCGCGGCGTTTCGTGAAGCGTTGCGCTACGACGCGGGCAACGCGGGTATCCACGAAAACCTCGGCAACGCGCTCAGGGAGACGGGGCAGGCGGCGGAGGCTGAGGCTAGCCTGGAGCGGGCGGTGAAATTGCAACCTGATCTGGCCGAGGCACATTGGGACCTGGCGTTCGCCCGGTTGCTGCAAGGCGATTTGGCCCAGGGTTTGGAGGAGTATGAGTGGCGCTGGCGACGACCGGACTTTTCTCGCCGGAGCTTTGGGCAGCCGCTCTGGAAGGGCGAAGATCTGGCGGGGCGCACGCTGCTGGTCCACACCGAGCAGGGCGCAGGTGATGCGATCCAGTTCGTCCGGTTCACGGCGGCACTGGCCGGGCGAGGGGGGCGAATTCTGCTTGAATGCCCACGCGCGCTGGCGGCGCTGTTCGCCTCAGCCGAGGGTATCTCGGAGATCATTGTCCGAGGCGATCGATTGCCGGGTTTCGATTGGCAGGTGCCGTTGCTGAGTGTGCCGCACCGGCTGGGGACACGGCTCGAAACGATCCCGGCGAGGGTTCCTTATCTTCGAGCCGGAGCCGAGCGGCAGATTAGCCTTCCGACGCTGCCGGTTCGCAAAGGTGCACTCAAGGTGGGCTTGGTCTGGCAGGGAAACCCCAAACACAAGAACGATCGAAACCGCTCGATCTCCCTGCGCCAACTCGAACCGTTGTTAGGCCTGAACAACATTGCCTATTACAGCCTGCAACCGGAGTCGTCGGATTTGCGGAGCGATCAGATAGGGCAAGCGAAAATTGCCGATTTGAGCGGTTCGATGGGCGATTACGCGGACACCGCGGCCTTGGTGGAACAGCTTGATCTGGTCCTCGCGGTGGACACGAGCGTGGCGCATTTGGCCGGGGCTCTGGGGCGGCCGGTCTGGGTGCTACTGTCCTTCGCGCCCGATTGGCGCTGGCTGACAGAGCGTGAAGACAGCCCGTGGTATCCAACGGCGCGCTTGTTCCGGCAGCCTGCGGCAGGGGACTGGGCTAGCGTGATCGAAAGGGTGGGCGCCGAGCTGGGGCGGGTCGCGGAGAAAATTGCTTGCGAGCGCTAAAGTACCGCGGGCGCCAACCGATAATAGAGCGAACAGATAGGCGGTCGGCAGCCTTAAAGGGCCGGCGAGGATAACGGTGGATGCCTTAAGTTCCACCTAGCGGCAGGGATGCCGTTAAACAAGAAAGCCCTCCTCCGGGGGGGTGACTCATGGAAGGAGTCTAGCAGTATGGTTATTAACACAAACATCATGGCGGAAAGCGCCGCAAATTATTTGCAGCAATCCTCCGCCGCTTTGTCCCAAGCAGTAGCAGAGCTGTCCTCAGGCTCGAAAATCGTCCATCCCTCGGATGACCCGGCCGGACTGGCGATCTCGATGCAGTACGACGCTCAAACGAGCGAGCTGGGTGCCGCTGCCCAGAACGTCGCGAACGCCCAGTCCTACTCTCAGACCCAAGATGGGTTCCTGCAGGAGGTTAGCAGCGCGCTGGATCGCATGGCCACCCTGGCTACGCAAGCCCAGGACGCCACGGAAACGGGTACGGACCTTTCGGCTTACCAAGCCGAATATAATCAGTTGTCCAGCTATATCACCGATGTCGGCAGCAAGAACTTCAACGGTGTCTCCATGTTCAGCGGCGCGACGCCGAACGTGACCATCGACGCCGGAGGCGATACCTGGGGAATGGGTGGCGTCAATCTTGGCGCTGCGGCCTACACGCCGCTCAAGACCGAGGACCTCACCACTGCAGCGGGTGCGAAAACTGCGCTCACCGATATCAACACTGCCATCACTCAACTCGCGACGGATCGAGCCACCGTGGGCGCCAACGAAGCGCGCCTGAACTACACGAGCAACCAGCTCTCGGTCGAGCAAACCAACGTCGATGCCGCCAACAGCGCCATCAAAGACGTCAACGTGGCCACCGAAAGCACCCAATACTCGAAGCTCCAGATCCTGGTCCAATCGGGGACGGCGATGTTGGCTCAAGCCAACTCGATCCCGCAGTCGGTCCTCAAGCTGATCACCGGCTAATTGCCGAGTCGTTTGCTTTAGACAGAATCCCGGGCAGCCGATGAGGTGCTGTCCGGGATTTCTTATTGGGCGGCCAAAGTGAGTTTTGGGCGGGCGGACCCGGGGCTTAAGTTTTTCTCCAGCGAGCCGATATAGGAGCATGCTATCGCGCGCTCTGTTGTTAACCGCCGTCGTTTCCTTGCTGACGAGCTGCAGGCTCGTGCCACCGGGGGTGTCCCGGACCATTGCCCTGCCCTACAAGCCGGAGAACATTTATCTGCGTCAGGCCGTCTTGCCTGCCAATCTGCGCCGGGTGGCGGTGCTGCCCTTGCCCCGGGGCCGGGGGGATTATGAGCATGCATCGGCGGTGGATTTGCTCGAGCCAGTCTGGCTGACGGAGCTGACCAAGCGCAAGGGGTTTGAAGTAGTGCGGGTTTCGCCGGAGCAGGCGCGCCAGGCCAGCGGGGGTCTGGACTGGGAAGCCCAAGATTCCATGGCGGAGGATTTCCTCGACCGCCTCCGGGAGGCCACGGGATGTGACGCGGTCATTTTCACCAGCCTGACGGTCTTCAAGGCCTATCCGCCGCTCCAGACCGGGTGGAGAGCGCGCTTAGTGGATTGTCATGAACACCTGACCTGGTGGGCGGTCGATGAAGTGTTTGATGCAGGAGCAAACTCAGTCGCCGTGGCGGCTCAGGCCTACGCGCGCGCGGAGTTGAACGAGCCCGATGCGCTGCTGGCGGACACGGGGGTTTTGCAGTCACCTTCGCGGTTCGGCCAATACACGGCCAATGCGTTGGCCCGCACGCTTCCGATGCGCTGATTGGAATTAAAGCTTTCGCTCTCCATGCCGATATACTTGACAAAAAGAGCGACTGCCCGGCACTAACCAGGCAATCAATTATGCGAGTGAATCCAAAGATTGAACCAACCGGCGTGGCCGGTTCCACCGGCCCCAAGGCGGTCGCGGCGCCGCGTCTTGGCCGAGACCAGGCGACGTTGAGCGCCGCCGACGCGCTGAATGCCGCCTTGGACCAAACCCCGGCGGTGCGGGCTGACAAGCTTGCGCAGGCCCAGAACAAGGTGGCCGACGATTCCTATCCTCCGTCGCAAGTAGTCCGCCAGGTGGCCTCGCTGCTGGCGCGGAACCTTCGCGGCCAGAAACCCGGAGATGACGCTCCTTAGCGCTGGGTCCGGCAAAGTCCCCTCTTGATTCGCGCCTATGTTGACCAGCGAAAACCCCCTCAGTTCCTACCAGAAAATCGCCACGCAAACGGCCTCACCCGGCCAGTTGGTGCTGATGCTTTATGACGGTGCGATTCGGTTCTTGGAGCGCGCGCTCAGCGCGTTCCAATCTACCGATCCCCTCGAATTCAACCAGACGATCAACAACAATGTGATTCGCGCCCAGGAGATTATTAATCATCTCAACGATTCGCTCAATTTGGACCAAGGCGGCGAATTAGCTGGCACGTTGCGACGCCTGTACCGTTACATGCACCGGCAGCTTACGCAAAGCAACGTACGGAAGTCGCCCGAAGGCATCCACGAGACGATTGCCCACCTGACCACGCTGCGGGATGCGTGGAGCCAGATGTTGCGCCAAACCCAACCGGGGCTGCCGGCGGCTCAATCGCACTTTGCGGCTGCACTCAGCCGATCGTGAAACCCGATGAACGCAGAGGCGGAAATAATTGTCCTGCTGGCACAGTGGCGGTCGCTCACGGAATTGGAGGGCCAGGCCATCGAGCGGAACGATTGGAGGGGGCTGGCCGAACAGCAGAGGCTGAAGGCGAAGCTCCAACAGGAGATGACACGCGCCTGGGGACGGTTGGGCGCCAGTGACCGCTCCGACGCAGAGGGTCTGGATGAGCATACCAGGGGCTTGGAAGGAATTGCCGCCCAGGTGCTGGGCCTCGAAGCGTGCAACCGCAACCGTTTGCGCGCCAAGCGCCTGGAGCGCCAGGCGAAGTTGGACTGTCTGCATACCACGATTCGCCGACTTGAGGACCTGCGCCGGGCGTACGGCAGCCGAGGCACGCAACACTGGCAATCCTATTCCTAGGCCATGCAAGGGTGTGAAGCCAGGGCCGAAACGCTGACCGAGCGTGGAACTGGCGCGATGCTGCGGCAGGCCCGGCTGCATCTGCGGGAAAACCGCCCCCTCGAGTCAGCGCGGTACTTTCTGGAAATCGTTCGACAGAAGCCCGATTGCTTTGAGGCCTGTTGCCAATTGGGATTGATCTTCTATCGAGGCAACAATTTGGGAGAGGCACTGGCTTGCCTGCAGCGAGCGGCCCGGCTCAACCCGAGTTTCCCGAAACTTCAGCTCATGCTCGGCGCGGTGCTTAAGAAGTTGGGCCGGCTCGAAGAAGCCGCGGGCTGCTGCCGGCGTGAGATCCGGTTGGCGCCAAAAGACGCCGACGCCCACTATAATTTGGGGTTGGTGTTGCAGAGGTTGGACAGACTGGACGAGGCGGGCGACGCCTATCGCAAGGCCCTGGAGGTGCGCCCAGGCTATGTCGATGCGCTCATCAACCTCGGAGACGTGTTGCGGCGAACGGGAGATACGCACCGGGCACTTCATTGCTTTGAAGCCGCGGTGTCATTCGAGCCGAAAAACGCTGATGCCCACTGGGAACTCTGCACGGTCTTGCTTTCACTGGGCGATTTCACTCGTGGCTGGAAGCACTACGAATGGCGTTGGAAACTTAAAGACTTCACGACGCCACCCTCCCGATTCGAGCAACCGCAATGGGGCGGCGGCCGGCTGGAGGGCCGGCGCATTCTGCTCCATTGTGAGCAGGGCCTGGGTGATACGATTCAGTTTGTTCGCTATGCCAGCTTGGTGGCGGAGCGCGGAGGTGAGGTCATTCTGGGTTGTCCACGCTCCTTGCGCTCCCTGTTACAAAGCGTGCCCGGCGTGTGCCACGTGGTGACTCACCGTGCTGAGGTTCCCCAGTTCGATGTTCATGCGCCGTTAATGAGCTTGCCGGCGATTTTTGGCACCACGCTGGACGCCATTCCGGCCGAAATTCCTTACCTTTCGGCGCCCGTCGGCGGCACGCCCCTAACGGGGGAGGCAGGACGACTGAAGGTCGGCCTGGTCTGGGCAGGCGACCCAGCGCACCGAGACGACCACAAACGCTCGGTGCCACTGGAATGTCTGCGCCCTGCCTTGCAGCTTTCCGGCATCCAGTGGTTCAGCCTGCAAGTTGGCGGGCGCGCGGGTGACCTTATGGGTTTGAACTTGGAGCACGAGATCACCGACCTCGGCAGCGGGTTTCAGGATTTCGCGGATACTGCCCGAGCCATTTCGCAGCTCGACCTGGTGATCTCGGTGGATACGGCAGTGGCGCACCTGGCCGGCGCCTTGGGCAAAGAAGTTTGGACTTTGTTGCCCTTCCCCGCCGAATGGCGCTGGATGCAGTCACGGTCGGACACGCCTTGGTACCCCAGCATGCGGTTGTTTCGGCAATCGTCAGCCCAGAGTTGGCCGGGGCTGCTGGAGACGGTTGCGCAGGAACTGGCACGTTTGGTTCCCGCGCAACTCCCGGCGTGAGGAAAGGCTGAAAGGGGGGACAGGATCATGGGAAAGGAAAGGCCGGATTTGGCAAAAAAATGATGTGGCAAAAAGATGAGAATTCACAGGTGGTCCGCGTCGGGCCTGTAATTTCCCCGCGCCATATCGCGCGGATGCTTGCCTCGGAGTTGGGGCGGCGTGCCCAGGGGTTTGGGGCGCGTCGAAGGGCAAAGCTAATGGCTAACCCCGATGGCGGCGGTTATGAACAGCGGGGAATTGTCCAGGGCAATGCTGCCGCCCTGCTGCAAGGGGAGGGCTGTTCCGGCGGTGTCCGTAACGCTGGTAACCCTGGCTCCGCCGGTCAGTAAGGAGAGCGGTACGCTTACCGGGCTGGCAGGAGCCGGATAGGCCCAAACCACATAACAGGCCTGCTTCCCGTCGCTGAAGCGGTAGGACTGGATGTTGTCCGCGGTCTGGGAGACATTGCCGCAAGCTTTGTCGCCGACCCGGTTTATGAAATTGGCGTAGGCGGCGTAGGCCGGCTTCGGGTATCCCCAGAAATCCCTTAGTCCGAAGTGCTGCTCGGCGTCAGAGTCCGACGCGGCCGAGTCCCGGTAGTTGTACCAGTAGATCCGGCTGACACCTTCCGCAAACGCGATAGCGTGCGTCTTGACGAGAAAAACCGCAGCCGCGCGTCTGGAGAGGCCGGAAACCGGGTTGCCCCCGTCCACCATCTTTTTGGCACCGAGCCCCGCGTCGTCGATGGTGCAGCCCATCTCCGTCATCCAAATCGGCAGATTGGGTTTTAGGCTTGCGGCTCTGTAGGCGTTGACGGTCTTGAGATGGGCGTCCAGCCACTTGTCGGGCGAAATGAAATCGGACCACGGATAGGGGTGGCGCGAGAGCACGTCCACGTACCGCAGGGCCTCGCTCTGGAAGAACGCCTTGGTGCCATCCGCCCTGCTGGGTATAGTTGACCAAACCCCCTCCAACTGGTGGACCAGCAGCGTCTTCGCTGCCCCGTTGCTGTTGGCCTGGGTTCTGACTTCGCGCACCTTGGGAGCCAGGGCTTCGTAATAGGCTTTGGAGGTCGCGAAATCCGAACCTTCATGGGCCTCCTCGATGCCCCACTCCCAGGACTCCCAGGCCGGCACCTCGGGGGTGGCCTTGAAAACCGAGGCGGCCAGAACGCCGATTCCCTTTAGATCAACGGGAGTGCTGGACCAAGGCTCGCCGGTAACCAAGGGCAGGTCGGTTCGGCCATGCTCGGAGACCTTCTCGAGGGCCGAGCGCCAGCCAGCGGCATTGAACGAGCCCGTGGAGGTCTTCGCATCCCATTTCCAGAAGGCGGACGGCCAGCTCACCTTGGTCCATTTGTATTGCAGATAAGGATCGGCGATGTCCCCGTGGGTCATGCCATAGGGCCAGGTGTTAGAGCCCTGGTAGTGCGGGTCGTCGGCCGCAAAAGGCCGCAGCAGCACGAAGCCAAGCTCCTGGCGAGTTCCGCTGTCGGCCCCGCCAAGAACGGTTCCTTCTGGCAGCAGGCGAAGCCCAAGGTCCGAGGGTTGATCCCGCCGGCGAATTCACTACGAAGCTCAGGGAGGAATCCGCGAACGAGGCCGTCCCCAAACTGTTTCCCTTCCAATCCACCCACTGGTAGCCGGTGACGCCGCTGCTGCCCGGTCCGAGGGTCAGGGTAAAGGATTCTCCTGTCGCTCGTCTGCGCATCGGTTCGCTCCGCCGATGCCTTCGGCGCGACCGTTACATCGGTGAAAACCGGCGACAGCGCTTATCATGTGTTTGCGCCCGGAAAGCCGTTTTCCGTCCCGCGATAGATTCTCCCAAGGTGGTTGCCTACGCTGACTGATCTCGATTCCACGCAAGGAGCATACCAAAACGGAGCTCCGAGCCAAACTAATTGACCCGGCTAAGGGAGCGGCACAATCGGGTAGAGCCGCGGGGGCTGTTCGACAGTGGACATGTCAAAATTGAGTTGAAACATGTTCGTGAGCGTGACCTTGGCAAGCGTCGCCCAGGCATCGGTTGGCCCAAACGGTGAGAACAGGGAGGGGCGTTTTACCCAGGGTAGCGCCCCGCCACCCCTCCGCAACCCTGGGCTAGTTTGCGCAATCCCTTCAGGATTGTTGGTGTTCCGTGCGAGCGAGTAGTCTGTGGCACTGATTTGCTAGAGCGTTCAGAGGATTTATGCAGAGCCAGGGATTGTCGTGTGGGGTTTACCCGCGGGCTCAAGCCGGCTTAAGCCGGCTTCAGCCGGCTTCAGCCGACAGCGCGGGTCCCGGCCGAA
>Ga0209517_10003246_pt1 | contig 22221 bp, 20 predicted proteins | sample PeaSoiMetSII2010_FD_187695 | JGI IMG/M metagenome (GOLD analysis project Ga0209517, IMG submission 187695) | Peat soil microbial communities from Weissenstadt, Germany - SII-2010 (SPAdes) (version 2) | ecosystem: Environmental > Terrestrial > Soil > Wetlands > Peat | place: Germany...
CTCCAGTCGCGGTTAAGCGACCTTCAACCTGGCCAAGGGTAGATCATCCCGCTTCGCGTCTATTCCCACAGACTGAACGCCCTATTCGGACTCGCTTTCGCTACGGCTCGCTTACGCTTAACCTTGCCTGTGAGAATAACTAGCCGGCTCATTAAGCAAGAGGCACGCCATCAGGCATTCCGTATCCGAAGACACGGCATAGCCCTCTGACTGCTTGTAGGCATACGGTTTCAGGTTCTATTTCACTCCCCTAGCAGGGGTGCTTTTCGCCTTTCCCTCACGGTACTAGTTCACTATCGGTCGCCAACGAGTATTTAGCCTTGGAGAGTGGTCTCCCCAGATTCCCACTGGGTTTCTCGTGCCCCGTGGTACTCAGGATACCGCTTCGAGTCCGATAAGCTTTCGGCTACATGGCTATCACATTCTATGGCCCCGCTTTCCAGCGGGTTCGCCTAGCTTTCGGATTGGTAACTCTACTTATGCGGTCCTACAACCCCGGAGTGTAAACACCCCGGTTTGGGCTGTTCCGATTTCGCTCGCCGCTACTATCGGAATCTCGTTTGATTTATTTTCCTCCAGGTACTGAGATGGTTCACTTCCCTGGGTTAGCTCGTACCCGCCTATGTATTCAGCGGGCCGTTACCTGGTTTTACCAGATAGGGTTTCCCCATTCGGAAATCCCCGGATCAAAGCCTGTTTGCGGCTCCCCGGGGCTTATCGCAGCTTACCGCGTCCTTCATCGCCTGTTGGCGCCAAGGCATCCACCGTACGCCCTTAGTAGCTTAACCATAAAACTTACCCAACACGTCTCAGTCCGGTTAAGGACGGAGAACCCCGGAACTTCGTGAAGACGGGTCTTGCATCCCGACTTCGTCCATTCTGGGGGTGTTATGAGCCCGATTCAGGCCATTTTCAGGCCCGATTCGCACACATAAGCGGCGTGAAGAGGCAAGTTCGCCTTTCCACAAAACGCTACTCTCGAGCAAAACTTGCGGTTTATCACGCTATACGGACCTTGAAATCCGCATAACGCGATGCCTACTTCCTTCAGTTGTCAAAGATCGATCGTTCCGCTCATCAACTTCCGATCGGAACGTCTCCGCTCCCGGCGGAGCGCAGAATCGGTTTGGAGCCGAATCTGCGAAAAAGCGAACTGAAAATAAAAAACCCGGCGACGAGCGCCGGGCGAATCCGCCCATCTCATGAGGCGCTAGGTTCGCGCGCCTCTTGGGCGGATGTGCTCGAAGCTCGATTTCCTTCTATCCGGTATTCGTAACCAACCTCACCTCTGGATGAGTCGGCAGGCCCGGTCCGTCAGCAGACGATCCCCCGAATCAGGGCTCCACCAACTTCAAGTGAGTATATCAAAATCCAAAATTCCGTCAAGTTGCATTCACAATTCTTTCAGATCTTTTTTTGGAGCCGATCTGTGGATTTCACCGCTGGCTGTGGAAATCCTGTGGGACTAAATCCGAGGCAAAATCTCATCGTCGCGCTGATATCCACGAGCTTGAGCCGATGTCAAGTTCGCTAGTTGGCACCTTTGGGCTTGGGCCAACGCAAATGCACCTCGCCTTTTCTCGTGATTGCCGCGACAAATGGCGACTTAGTCTTGCGGCAGAGTTTCTGCATTTTCGCCAGGGCCGCTTCCAATGCGACGGCCATTTCACCGCCGGACAGATTACCGGAGGCAAATACGAATTCGCGGACTGAATTCTGCTCCAAGGCGCGTTTCTCTAAGAGGTTGTACCGGATTCATTTGTCAGCGGTGAGTAAGACCCATCCGTTTCTCCCAACTTCTGGCAACCAATCTTCGTCCGGGATTCCGCGGGGGAAACGGTCTAGATGGCGCGAAAATCTAACGCCCAATCTTGTAAGAGTCTCTTTGATGGCGGCTGAATTACAAAGATTCTCGTCCAGATAGAGAACGAAATCTTCAGGCGGCGACGGGGAGTACTCGCTCCCACCGGATTGCTTCTTCGATTTGCTGTGGTGAGCAGCCATATTCGTCCGCGAGAGGTGAGATGGACTCTCGGGCGTTGAAACGCGAAGCGATTATAGCAGTGGAAATCCCCGTACCGGTGATCACAGGCTTACCAAATCCGACCATTGGGTTGATCTCTATCGTTTTCGGTTCGGCGCTGCCCGGCTGGACTACAAAGGGAAAAAATCGGAACATGCCTTTAGGATTGACCTCAACTCTCTCGAGGTGGATATGATAAAAGTTCAGACCGATCTGCCCGTGCTGCGATACGTTGACAATTCTCCCCATTTTCTCAATGAAGAGATCTTTTCGATCGGTGAGGAATGTTTCGTCGATCAGAGGATGCTTATGCTTTCGGAGATCTTCTTCAGCTAGCTGCCTGAGCGCACTGCGAACCTTGGGAAGCTTGAGGTTGTAGATTTTCCGCATGCCTGCTAGAACATGGCATTCGAGCAGATTCAAGAACGACAATCGGATTGGATCTGTTTCCGCCGGTTCTATGATAGGACATCTGGTGTTAAATCCAGTGAGCCAGTAGCGCAAGGTTTGGTAGGGCACCTTTAGATACACGGCAGCCTCTGCCATACCGTAGGCGGGCTCTTCGTATAACCGGTTGTATGGAACTTTCATGAAGGCGCACTCCACGATCTTTTCTGAAGTGGACACCGTGGACACCTAATCCTACCACCATCGTGGCGTGAGTCAGTTTTGTTTATTCGCCGGGGCATGCCACGGGCTACACTATTCATGTTTCTGCTGAACACCAGAGCCGAATCCGACACGCTTCGCATCTGATTTATAGCTTACGTAGCCGACGAGAGGATGAGTCCTTGCCCCTGACGGAACTATTCACACCTTTCACACTGAACGGATTGAAGCTGCCGAATCGCATTGTGATGGCGCCGATGACGCGGAATTTTTCACCGCGAGGGGTGCCCGGGCCCGACGTCGCAGCGTACTATCGCCGGCGCGCTGAGGGAGGCGTGGGACTGATCTTGACCGAGGGCACCTCGCCGAATCATCCGCAGGCCGCGAACATGCCGCAGATTCCGCACATCTATGGCGAAGAAGCGCTCGCGGGCTGGAGGCGAGTTGTCGAGGGCGTGCACGCAGCCGGGGGGCGAATCTTCTCGCAGCTGTGGCACGTGGGGGCGGTGCAAAGTCAGGGCGACCCCAAGCTTCCGGTCGCTCCCGTTAGCCCGTCGGGACTTTTGAAGCCGGGCGTAAAGATCGGCGAGCCGATGACCCAGGCGGATATCGACGCCGTCATCGAGGGCTTCGCGCAGGGGGCCGAGAACGCAAAGCGCGTTGGATTCGATGGCGTCGAAATTCACGGCGCGCACGGATATATCATCGACGAGTTCTTCTGGGATGGCACCAATCGTCGCACGGATCAGTACGGCGGAGACATCGTGGCACGCACGCGGTTTGCGGTCGAAATCATTCAGGAGTGCCGCCGGCGAGTCGGGCCGAATTTTCCGATGCAATTGCGCTTCTCGCAGTGGAAGGGCCAGGAGTACACGGCGCGCCTCGTCGCAACGCCGCAGGAGTTGGGCCGCTTCCTCGAACCATTGGCTGCGGCCGGGATCGACGCGTTCCACTGCTCCGCACGCAGGTTCTGGGAGCCTGAGTTCGAAGGCAGCGACATGAATCTGGCAGGCTGGACCAAGAAACTCACCGGCAAACCGACGATCACGGTCGGTTCCGTCTCGCTCGACGTTGATTTTATGGTTTCGCTTGGCAGAATGCCCGCTCCGAAGGCGGAATCTTCGGGTGCGAATGGCGCCGGCCGAGATGCCCACTTCGACCGTCTCCTCGAAATGCTTAGCCGCGGAGATTTCGATCTCGTTGCGGTCGGCCGCGCGATGCTGGCAGATTCCAGCTGGGCCGAGAAGGTTCGCAGCAGCCGTTTTGCGGAACTCAATCCATTCACACCAGACGTGCTGAAAACGCTCGCTTAGCCGGGGGAACACGCCGTGGCTTACTTCGCACTGATCTACGAACTGGTGGACGATTACATCGCGTGCCGCGAGGCATTTCGCGAAGAACATCTGCGATTAGCCAGAGAGTCGAATGCCCGTGGCGAGCTAATGCTGGGCGGCGCCTTCGCCGACCCCACGGATAAGGCGCTGCTGGTGTTTCGCGCAGAAGACCGCAGTTTGCCCGAGTCTTTTGCGCGCCACGATCCCTATGTGATCAACGGCCTGGTAAAGCGCTGGGAAGTTCGTCCTTGGACCGCGGTCATCGGGAACGCCTGACCGTTGGGTGTCCTGCTGCGGGACATTGAGGGATGTGCGTATGCGTGCGTCACGGACGCAAAAACGTAGCACCCCAGCACTCGGTTGTGGCATCTTACTTCCATGACTCTTGCGACCCCGAGTCCGAGTATTACCCCCCGAGAGGTACTTGCCGCCTGGGGCAGAATCTTGCGCGGCAACGTACCGATGCTGTCTATCGAAATCACGCGCGAGTGCCCTCTCAGCTGTCCCGGGTGTTACGCTTACGGCGACACGCACCTGGGCGGTGGCGTCACGTTGAGCGAGCTCAACGACTTTCGCGGCGACGCGTTGGTCGATGGCGTGATCGACCTGGTCCGCAAGCACAAACCTCTTCATGTATCTCTCGTCGGCGGCGAGCCGATGGTTCGGCATCGGGAGTTGAGCCGGATTGTTCCTGTGCTCAGCAAGATGGGAGTGTTTACGCTCGTGGTCACTAGCGGCGTGATTCCCGTTCCGCCCGAGTGGATGAGCATTCCGCGGCTGCGCGTCGCGGTTTCGGTCGATGGCTTACCGGAACACCACGACATTCGGCGGAAACCGGCCACGTACGAACGCATCCTAAAGAACATCGAGGGGCGTGAGGTCAATATCCACTGGGTGATCACCCGCCAGATGTTTGAACGGCCGGGTTATCTCGAAGAATATGTCGCGTTCTGGAATGCACGGCCGGAAGTGAACCGCATCTGGGTGAGCGTCTACACGCCGCAGGTAGGAGAGAACAGTCCCGAAATGCTCTCATCCGACGACCGTGCCGCGCTGGGCAGGCAACTGCCGGCTCTGACCGCGCGCTATCCCAAGCTCTTGTTCAACGAAGGTTTGGTTAAGGCGTTTCTTCAGCCGCCGGAAAATCCGGGCGATTGCGTCTTTGCGAAGATGTCGGCGAACTATTCAGCGGATCTCGAGAGCCGCGTGGAACCGTGTGTTTTCGGGGGGACGCCTGACTGCTCGCAGTGCGGATGCGCGGCGAGCATGGGGATGCATTGGGTCAGGACGGTCAAAGTTGCCGGCGGATTGAAGGTGGGTCATTTCATTGGCGCCTCGGTGAAGATCGGGCTTCTGATGAATCGCTTGAAATCGCGCTCGACCAGGCCGCCCCGCTGGACTCCTGGTGCCCCGCCGCGCCCAAGCGGCGAAGATGCCCTGGTCCAGATCCAGTCCTAAAGAGGCCAACTATCCCTTCTGGCGCTTGAAGAATTCGACCTGACGGAGACGCTTCAGTGCCTCGTCTCTCGTTTTGTACGGACCGCCCATGTTTCGTCCCTTCGAGGACAAGACTTTGTAGCCGCCCTTCACTTTCTTGATCATGGCTGCACCCTCCGTCGAAATGTTCGCTCGATCAGCCCTTCGCAAGCAGTGTCACACGTCACATGCATGTGAGAAAAGTCCGTGCCAACAACCATTTGCCGCCGGTTAGCTCTTCTGGTAGCTTGCTCCCCGGGGATACGTTGGCGCTGGCTGCGTAGAAAGTTCGGTAGTCTCGCTCCCGACAAGGGTCGGCGAAAAATGAAATCGAGAATAGTCTCTGCGATTCGATTGGCTCTTGTGGTTTTGCGTCGCTGATGGTTATGTCTGCCGTTGCATTCGCGCAGGCGCCAGCGCCTCCGGCGCAGGGAGGCCCACCGGCGGGTGCGCCGCCAGGTGGCGCTGCCGGAGCGGCGTATGCGACGCAAACGCGGCGTGATGTCGAAGATTTCGGCGCAAAATCCGTTCATCGATCCGTGGGGATGTCAGGCTTACATCTTGCGCGCCGAAGCGGTCTTTCTGAAAGAACTGCAGACCGAGCAGGCGGCCACGAAGTGATGTCGCGCAGTCGTGCATCGGACAAGTGTGCACAATCGCGGCGTCGCGGTTACCCGATCCAGTTGCCGGCCAAGGGGCTCAACTCGCAGTCGAGGAGGGTTTGATGCACTGTTCAGCTTGCGGAGCACAGACGGCGGAAGGAACTGCGTTTTGCTGCTCCTGCGGCAAACCCATCGTAGGTTATAGCGTGGCAGCGCCCGCGGCGACGCCTTATGCCGGCGGTGCAGTTGGCGCCACGCCCGCCATGGCCGCAACGGGCGGTCGAGAATATGCCGGCTTCTGGCTGCGGTTTGTGGCGTATCTGGTTGATGGCCTAGTCATGGGTGCTGTCGTGGGAATTGTGATTGGGATTGCGGTTGGCTTCTTGGGGATCGAATACTTCCGCACGCTAGCACAGGGGATGGCCCCTAGAGTGGACGAGCCGAATCCCGTTTTTCCAGCGATGCTTTTGGTCAGCATCATGACTCTGGTCGTTTTCTCAGTGATCGCATCCTGGCTCTACTTCGCCGGGATGGAAAGTTCCGGGAATCAGGGGACACTTGGTAAAATGGCGCTGGGGCTGGTGGTGACCGACATGAATGGCCAGCCGATCAGTTTCGCTCGCGCCAGCGGACGTTTTTTTTCGAAGATCATCACCGGCATGGTTCCTCTGGCGATCGGCTACATCATGGCCGGATTCACGGAAAAGAAGCAGGCGCTGCACGATATGATCGCCAGTTGTCTGGTGTTGCGGAAGGCGTGAGAACACTGCGTAATTTCCCACAAGAGAGACCGAATTGATTTGCCCTAAGTGCGGAGCAGAAGTGACGGGTGGAATTCCGTCGTGCGCTTCTTGCGGCGAGCCGATTCCCGATCCATCGTCCAACACCGCTGCTTCATCCACAGCCCGGTTCGCAGTCGCGCGCGTGGTCTATGGAGGATTCTGGCGGCGAGTGGGAGCGTACTTCATCGATTCATTTCTGCTCGGGATCGTTGTCGGGTTTGCAATTCTGAGGCCCCTGATGGAGCGCGCCGGGATTCCGGTCGACAATCCGTGGGCGCTTTTGACCGGGAACAGCCGGCAGATCTTCGCGATAAACCTGTTGCTTACGATGGCCAGCTGGCTGTATTGGGCCCTGATGGAAAGCTCGGCGTGGCAGGCAACGCTCGGCAAGAAACTCTTTGGGCTTAAAGTAACGGACCTTCAGGGACGGCGCATCAGTTTTGCCCGCGCATCAGGCCGCTATTTCGGGAAAATCATTTTTGTTGGATTCATCATGGTCGCGTTTACAGAAAAGAAACAGGCGCTGCACGACATGATCGCCGGGTGCCTGGTCGTGAAGAAGCCGTAGTTGTTTTTCAGGACCTTGTAGAGCGCTGCAGGTATGCGTGCGCGCGCTAGGCGCCTGAACCGCGCTGTACGTGCTGGGCGGGCGCTGCCCGCAATTCGCAGCGGATTTGTTCGGTGAATTCGGAGCCGCCGACGACGCGGCTGCCTGGTTCCGCGATGTCCGTGGTGCGGTATCCCTTTTCGAGAGCGCGGTCCACCGCGGACTCAATCCACTCCGATTCAGCATTCAGGCCAAACGATTCCCGCAACATCAGAGTGGCGGAAAGAATCGCGCCGAGCGGACAGGCGACATCCTTGCCCGCAAGCGTGGGTGCCGATCCGTGAATCGGTTCATAGAGCGCGGGCTGGTCTGGGCGGCCGCGGCTGAGCGAGGGGATCAAACCGATCGAACCCGCGAGTGCCGCTGCTTCGTCGCTTAAGATATCTCCGAACAAGTTCCCGGTGAGAATCACGTCAAACTGTGCGGGCCGCAGCAGGATTTGCATGGCGGCGTTGTCCACGTAGAGATGATCGAGCGTGACAGCGGGATATTCGCGCGCGAGAGCCGTGACCGTGTCGCGCCAGAGCGTCGAGCTGGCGAGAACGTTGGCCTTGTCCACGCTGGTCAAGTGGCGGTTGCGGGCCGCAGCGCGCTCGAAGGAGTAGCGAGCCACGCGCTCGATTTCGAAAACGGAATACTCTGCGAGGTCGCTGGCCTTTTCCTTGGTTATTTTGTGTTCGCCGAAGTAGATGTCTCCGGCCAACTCGCGCACGATTTCAAAATCGCAATCGCCGAGCCGTTCCGGACGAAGCGGCGAAATGCCGCGAAGGGCCGGGCGTAAGCGAATGGGCCGCAGATTGATGTAGAGGCCGAGCTCCTTGCGGATTCCAAGTAGGCCTGCTTCCGGGCGCGTGCCGAACGGCAGAGACTCCCACTTCGGCCCGCCGATGGCGCCGAGCAAGACCGCGTCCGACGCCCGGCATCCCGCCAGAGTTTCTGAGGGCAGAGGCGCGCCGCAAGCGTCTATCGCATTGCCCCCAAAGGGGAACTCGGGGAACTCGAAATGGTGGCCGAAAGCGGAAGCGCAATCTTTGAGGAGATGGATGGCGGCACGCGTTACCTCGGGGCCGATGCCATCGCCCGGCAACACCGCGATCGTCTTCCGCAATGCGGTCATGGAAGGGGTTCCCGTGAGTCTCAGCGTGCGTTCGCCGTCGCGGGTTGACGCCGCACCTTGTGGATGATGCTGACCAAGTCGCGGTCGGTGATTTCTTTTCCGGCGTCGGCCAAGGCGATGGCCAGGCGATAGCACTCGGCAAGTTCTACGTCCGTGGTTTCATAACCGAGCTCGGCGAGACGCGAACGATAGGCGTTGCGCCCGGAATGCTTTCCCAACACCAGCCGCCGCGCAGGTACGCCGACCTTTTCCGGGACGATAATTTCGTAGGTGAGCGGATTCTTCAGGATACCGTCCTGATGGATGCCGGCTTCGTGGGCAAAGGCGTTGGCGCCGACGACGGCCTTGTTCGGCGGAACGGAAACATTCGTGATCTTCGAAAGCATGCGGCTGGTCGGATACAACATTTCCAGCTTGATATTCGTGGTTACCTGGTAGCGGTCCTGGCGCACGTGAAGCACGACGGCCAATTCCTCAAGGGACGCATTCCCGGCGCGCTCGCCAATGCCGTTGATGGTGCATTCAATCTGGCGTACACCTGCGTCAATTGCCGCGAGCGAGTTTGGCAGAGCGAGGCCGAGATCGTCGTGGCAGTGAGCGCTCAGGACAACGTTGGGATGCGCACCGAGGCGCGCGCGAACTTTGCGGAACATTTCTCCGTAATCGTCCGGCGTCGAATAGCCGACCGTGTCGGGGAGGTTGATGATGGTCGCACCGGATTCCACGGCCGCCAGAACAACCTGGCAAAGATAATCGATGTCGGTCCGGCTCGCATCCTCGGCCGAAAATTCCACTTCGTCGCAATTTTGCCGGCCGTATCGCACCATTTTGGCGATTTGCTCGAGCGCCTGCTCGCGCGTAGTCCGAAGTTTGTATTTCAGGTGCAAGTCCGATGTGGCGAGGAAAACATGCAGGCGGGGTTTGTCGGCGGGCTCGAGTCCGCGCAGGGCCGCCTCTACGTCTTCCTGGCGGGCGCGGGCGAGCGCCGCTACGCGGCAATGCTTGATCTCGGCGGCCACGGCACGGGTCGCGTCGAGATCGCCGGGTGAGGCTATCGGGAAGCCCGCTTCGATGATGTCCACGCCGAGTTGCTCGATTTGGCGGGCGAGCTGCAGTTTCTCCTCGCGGTTCATCGAAAACCCGGGAGATTGCTCGCCGTCGCGCAGCGTGGTGTCGAAAATCTGCACGTTGTCCATAGCAGCGCCTTTCATAGTGCCAGTGAACCGCGAAAGGCGCAAGGAGTCCAATTTATAATGGTTGCAAGAGGGATAAATTTCTCTTATATAGGGGAAGCGGGTTTTCGAAGGAGGATCTGTGGATTTGGCGTCCCTGCAAGTATTCCAAGCGGTGGTTCGGGAGCAAAGCTTCTCGCGAGCCGCGGAAAAGCTCTACCGAACGCAGCCCGCGGTCAGCATCTCGATCCGGAAGCTCGAGGAATGGGTGGGGCAGCCCCTATTTGTCCGCGGCTCGGGAGCGCAAACGCTGACCGATGCGGGCGTGCTGCTGGTTGAATATGCCGACCGGATGTTGAATCTGCGCGAGGAAATCCGGAAGGGGATGAAGGAACTGCGCGGGCTGGAGCGAGGGCAGGTGTCGGTCGGCGTGAACGAAAGCGCGATTCACGCGCTGCTGCCGGCGCTGAAGCGGTACCGCGAGCTTCATTCCGGGATTCACATCAAGGTGCACCGGGTGTTTTCGCGCGACGTGCCGCGCGAGGTCATGAACCATCATCTCGACATTGGCGTAATTTCCTATCTGCCGGAGGAGCGCGAACTCGATGCGGTGGAGTTCCATCGCGACTCGCTGGTGCTGATCGTTTGGCCCGGGCATCGCCTGGCGAAGCGGCAGGACGTGGATATCAGCGACCTTGGGCAAGAGACGTTCGTGGCGCACATCGTTGAATCGCCTTACCGGCAGCGCGTGGTGCAGATGTTCGCGCGCCACAAAGTGCAGCTGCGGATGGATGTGGAGCTGCCAACGATCGAGAGCATCAAGCTTTTCGTGGAGATGAAGAAGGGAGTGGCCATCGTGCCGCGAATGTGCGCGGAGCGGGAAGTGGCCAGCGGCGATCTGCGCGAGTTGCGCATCCGGCAGATGCGCGTGACGCGGAAACTTTACCTGGTCTATCGGCGGGACCGTCCTTTACCCGCAGCGGCGAAAGAGCTCGTCGAATTGATTCGGCAGAAACCTCCCAGGGGCGCCCGCGCCGGTCGCGAGCGCAAGAAATCCTAGAAGGTCATCGCCAGTCGAAGCGCAAAGCTGCGAGCTGGACCGATGGCGTTGCCGGAGAAGAGCCCACCGAAATCAAGCACATTGACGACGTTGCCGAGGTTCTCTCCATCAACCTGCAAGCGCACATTCAAGCGGTCGGATTTGTAAATGTCCGCGCCTGCAGAGGCGTCGAGAAGAAATGAGGGCTTGATGCGGCTGCGGTTGAAATTGATGCGATCGAAGACCTTCTGTCCGTATTGCTGGAGAGCTATGGCCGGGTCGCCGTCAAATTTAAACGGGAGGCCAGTGTCGTACTCGATTCCCCCCGCGATCCATAAACGAGGCGCTATTTGGTAGCGCAGGCGTCCGCGGACCGTGTTGCGCTGGTCCTGCGAATCCGGGAAGTGGCCGGTGAGCTGCGACGTCACATTCGCCACATTGTCACCGAGAAAAAGCCCGCCCGTAACGGGAAACCAGGCGTTACCGACGGTATAGGAGTAACTCGAAAAGCCGGAGAGACCGTGCCAAGTCGGGAGCTCGAGCTTTCCTTCCGCGCCGTAAATGATGGATTTGCGGAACGCGATTGGAAAACTGACGGCCGTATTGAGCAATTGATCGTCATCGGCAAAGTTGTTGACGAGCCTTCGAAAATAGTTCGCATCGAGTTTGAATTGTCCGAAGAAGGACTTGCTAAGCCCCGCCTCGTAGTAATTGCCTTCGGACGGCTTCACGGGCAACCGCAGAAACGTGTCGCTGAGGGCCGTCACCGACGTCGAACTGGAGAGCAGAATGTCGTCGGAAGACGGAGTCTGAAAAACGCGATCGTAGGAGAAATGCAGAACCAAATTGGACGACGGGAAATAGCGCGAAACGGCAAGGCGGGGGCTGAGAGCGTTCTGGTTGACCAACAGCTGATAGTGGTCCCAGCGCAGGCCGGCGCTAATCGTCCAGTTGTCGAGGTGGATCAGATCCTGCGCGAAGGCGGATTGCTCGAAATCGGGACGCTGCCCTGCGTTGGGGGCATCCGGAGTAGGGAACGCGAACGTCGGCGGCGTATCTGGAGGGAATCGCGAGGGATCCGTGATCGTGTCGCGGAAATGTTCGTTCAAGAAGTAGTTGTCCGAGTCCACGCCAAACTTCCATTCATGGTGGCCGCGATGAATCGAGACGCTGGCCTTAAAGTATCCCTCCCGAAACCAGTTGTGAACAAAGGCGCGCACCGGAGTAGATGCGGCATTGGAAAATAAGTCATTTGCCGTATCCCTGATCATTCCGCGGACATCCGCCACCGCGTCCGATGAAAAAGTGTGCTGGTACGAAACGATGCCCATGGTCTCAAAATTGTCGGCCGTCTGAAGCTGGCCGGCCGTCTCCTGCAGATTCTCGTTCGGAATCTCATAACGAGAGATCTCGTGGCGAACGATCAGGCTCAGGCGGTCCTTCGGCGTAAAGTCACGCTCGTAGCGAACGGAAAAATCCCCGGTTGTGCCGCGATTCGTGAAGTTTTCTGGAACAACTGGATTCAGGTAGTGACCGGTCATGTCGCCGCTTGCGCTGGCCCCGAAAATATTCTTGCCCGAGACGTACTGCCCCTGGGCGAAAGCACCGGCCGTGTCAAAGCTGCCGGCGGAAAGCACCGCCTGTCCGTGGAAACCCACCTGCGTGTCCTGCAACGAATTGAGTTCGATCACGCCGCCCAGCTTCCGGCCGTATTCAGCAGGGATGCCGGCGGTATAGACGCTCATGGATTGCACGTCGTCCGCTTCAATCTCCGGTCCGAAGCTGGGCGAGCGATTGTCCGTGAGGGGAATGCCATCAATGACGAACTGCGTCTGGTATTCGGAGCCGCGAGGGTGAAGTACTGCGTTGCCTTCGTAGAGCCAGCCCGGCTGGGAATTGACGAGGTCCTGCAAGGAGCGCCCGGGCAAAGAACTCAACCGATTCTGAATCGCACTGGCGCTGATCTGGCTCACGGCGCCCGGTTGATCCGGATCAACGAGCGTGTTTTGGGCGGAGACGGAAACGGAGGAGCTGACCGCCGCGAGTTTAAGCTCAATCGTGCGTTCGAGAGGAAGCGCCGAGTGAATTTCGATGGTTTCGGACATGTCGGCAAAGCCCGGCGCCTGAATTCTGACTCGATAAACGCCGTAGGGAAGGAGTTTCGCGACGACGGCGCCGTCGCTATCGGTCACGAAACTGTGCCGATACTCGTTCGCATCACTCGAAACATCAACCGTGGCCTTGGCGCCGAGCCCGGCCGGATCGGTCACCTTTAGCCGTAACTCGCCGGTATTGGTCTGAGCGCAGAGCGCGGACACGCCGACGACAAACAGAATGAGAAATCTCTTCATGTACGGTTAGTTCCTGTCCTTTGGGCGGAGCGCCGCGTCACAATTGCCCGGCGATGCCGGCACCCATCAATGGAAACGGGCGGAACTACGGCGCTGCTCGGCGAGTGCTTCCAAAAATTTCTCCGCGTCCGGGCGCGCATCCGCAGGAACATTCAGACGCTCGGCCAAACGCTGGGCAATCTGGCGCGCCATGGACCGTCGCACCTCCGGATCCAAACTCATGCGGCGTTCGAAAAAGGTCTCGACGAGCTGCAATTCATCCGCGGTGAGCTGCGCCGACGGACTGACGGGCACTGCTTGCACCGGCGCCGCCACCGTCGCAATGCTCCAGATCGAACTCACTCCTTGCAGCGGTTTCTCATGGACCACGACCGTACCTGCGGCATAGTCGCCCACCCGCTTGTTTTCCCGGCTGATCAGCATGGTGACGATTCCGGTCGCATAAAGACTCGGCAAGGCGTCCACGATGCGCAGCAAGTTCCGCAGGATCGCATCGTAGGCGGTAATCGGGCGGCCGGAATCCTGGATGACGCGCAGGTGAGTCCAGCGCTTGCCGGGTGTTTGCCCGTTCCAGAACGTTTCGAACAACGCGAAGTAGCCAAATTGCACAATGAACGCCGCGAAGATAAGGATCGCGATCCCCCACTGCTTCCCCATCACTCCAATGATGCCGACCGAGGAGACCAGGGCCGCGATCAGGCCCAGGACAACGTAGGCCGCAATTTGAAGCAGCAGGTCCAGCGCGATCGCCAGAAAGCGGCTGCCGATGCCCGCCAGGGGGAACTCCAGCGAAGTCTGCTCCGGCGTTTCGATGGTAAGCTTGTCGGCCGAGGACATCGGTGATCTCCACCAGCTGGCTTCAGAAGCGACGTCCCTATTGGGCGCGCATCGACGAGCTCCTCGCGCGCTCGGGAGGAAGCGGCGTCCGCGCCCTGACTCACACCGAGCTGCAGGAATTGGCTCTATTATATCGCCAGACCGCTTCCGACCTCGCCACGATCCGCGAAGATGCCTCCAGCCGAAATCTGGCGCACTACTTGAATCAACTCCTCGGACGTGCGCATAACCTGATCTATATGGGACGGCGCTCGCGGCCAATCGGCGTCATCAAATTTTATCGCGAGACATTCCCGCAAATATTTCATGAGACCCTGCCGTACACGATTACGGCGACCGCCATCTTTTTCGCCACCGCGGCCGCAGGCCTGATTGTGGCTCTCGTGGACCCAGGATTCCAGCGATACATCCTGGGCCCCGCCATGATGGACACGATCGAGAAGCAGCAAATGTGGACGCATTCGATCGTAAGTGTGAAGCCGCTGGAGTCGAGCCACATCATGACCAACAATCTGGCGGTCTCGCTCACGACCTTCGCGCTCGGAGTCACTGGGGGAGTTGGAACGGTTTTGATGCTGGCGTTCAACGGTCTGCTCTTGGGAGTCATCTCCGGAGCGTGCTGGCGCGCCGGGATGCTGGGGCAGCTCACGAGTTTTGTCGCGCCGCACGGAGTGATCGAGTTGCCGGCTATTTTCATTGCCGGCGGCGCGGGGCTTTTGTTGGCGAAAGGCTTGCTGTTTCCCGGAACGTTACCGCGCCGCGCATCGCTGGCTCTCGAAGGCGGCCGGGCAGTGCGTTTGGTGCTGGGGATTATTCCGATGCTCATCGTCGCTGGCACAATTGAGGGGTTCGTCTCGCCGTCCGACCTTGCGGTGAAATGGAAATACACTCTCGCCGCCGGATTGTTCGGCTTGCTTCTGCTCTACGTGATGCGAAAGGGCCCCAAGGCCTCGCGCGAGGTCCCAGGCGGCGACGTTATGAAGGACGCGCCCGCGTCCCTCTAAAGCAAACTGCGTTCCTTCACTTCTAGATACCGGTTGACGAGTGCCGTGGACATTCGCGATGCATCCACTTCCAAGGTCAGCGCACCTTGTTGACGCAATCGCCGAAGCAGGAGATCGCGCCGCTGCACAACTTCGAGTGCGGCGGTGTAGCGATACATCGCGCTCGCATTTTCGGGGCCGGCGGCGACTAGGCGGCGCAGCTCCGGCTGGCCGATAATTCCCAATAGCACCAAGTGCCGGGTGGCCATCTTTGCGGCGCACTCGATCACCTCCGGTGTGGCCGCGGTTTCCGCCAGGTCCGTGAGCCACACAATCAAACTGCGCCGGCCCTGCTGCGATAGCAGGCTCTCCGCGGCGAGCAGATGATCGGCCTCAAAGGATTCGGCACGCACCTGCGCCATGCTCTCCATCAAAACGCGCAGATGAGGCACGCCCCGGCCAGGGCCCACGCGCTGTTGCGGCTTGCGGCCGTAGGCGAGCAGCCCGACGCGGTCGCCTGAATAGAACGCCACTTGAGCGAGGCTCAGTGCCGCGCTGATGGTGTAGTCGAGCTTGGTCAGGCGGTCCACACGCGCTCGCAATAGCCGGCCGGCGTCGAGCACCAGCCAGATCGTCTGGCTGCGTTCGATCTGATGAACTTTGGTGATTAGCTTTCCGCGCCGCGCCGTCACGCTCCAGCAGATGTCGCGGAATTCGTCGCCATCGCGATAATCGCGCAGACTTTCGAATTCACGTCCGTGCCCGCGCTGCCGCTTCAGCCGCTTTTCAAGCTCGATCTGGCGGCTACGGATCAGGTAGATCCGCATTTTCTGCGCTTCTTCGATATTGGGATAGACGCGCACGGTTTGCGGGAGTCGCGCTCGAGCCCATCGTTCCGCGAGGCCCAGGGGGCTCTGATAACGCAACCAGACGTTGCCGAATCGAGCGTCGCCGCGCGAGCGCGGCTCGATCGGGTACGAGGCGCTTTGCCCGGCCCGTGCGGGCGCCACGATCTCAACATTCGGCAGGTCGGGGCGAAAAGTTTCAGGAGACTCATCGCTGACTTTGGCGGAAATCGAGCCGCTCGACGAATTGTGCAGCTCCAGTGTGACCGACATACGTTTCGCAAGGCCCAGAGGCTCGCTCCAGATGCGCCGGGCTTCAATCTGCTCCGGCTTTGCCATGCGGCTCAAGTCCCAGGCCCAGAGTACGAGAACCGCGGCGTCCCACAGGGCCAGAGCGTAGAGGAAGCGCGGTTCTCGCCATGCGGGAGCGATCCAGACCAGTCCGACAAACAAGAGCAGGAAGAATCGTTGCCCGAACGCGACCGGAAACCGGCCGGCGCTTTCCGCCCGCGCGGCGACATTCGAAGGGGAGAGTCGGTTCACGGCGTCATTTCGGGACGGCGATGCCTGCCAGGACTTCGGCGATCACCTGGTCGGGAGTGATGCCCTCGAGATCCGCTTCCGGCTTGAGAAGCATGCGATGGCGCAGGATGGGCGGAGCCGCGGCCTTCACGTCGTCGGGGATCAGGAAATTGCGGCCCTCGGTCGCGGCCAACGCCTTGGCTGCCAGCATCATCGCCACGGCGGCGCGCGGGCTGGCTCCCAAGCTGACCGCCGCGGAATCTCGCGTAGCGCGGACAAGCGAAACGATGTATTCGAAAAGCTTCGGCTCGACCTGAACGCGCGCGACTTCCTCCCTCGCGGTTTGGAGGGTTTCCTTTGAGACGCGTTCGAGTCCGGCGCGCTCGAAATCCCGGGCTTCGAATCCGCTTTGATAGCGCGAGAGAATTTCCGATTCTTGCGTAGCTTCGGGATAGCCGATGCGTATTTTCATCAGAAAGCGGTCGAGTTGCGCTTCCGGCAGAGGATAGGTGCCTTCGAACTCGACCGGATTCTGCGTGGCGAAGACAGCGAACGAGCGTGACAGCGGGTAGCTGGTGCCGTCAATCGTCACCTGAAATTCTTCCATGGCTTCGAGCAACGCCGATTGCGTGCGCGGCGGCATGCGGTTGATTTCATCTACCAGAAGCAAATCGGTGAAGACCGGGCCGCGGTTCATCCGAAACGTTCCGTCGGCAGGTTGGAAGATATTGCCGCCGAGAATATCGGCGGGGATCAGATCCGGAGTGCACTGCACGCGCTGGAACTGCAGGCTGAAAATATGCGCGAGGCACTTCACGGCGAGTGTTTTCGCGAGTCCCGGGACTCCTTCGATCAGCGCGTGGCCTCCGGAGAGGATCACGAGCAGCAACTGGTCCACGGCATCGGTCTGGCCTACGATGATCTTGGAAAATTCTTTTCGGACGTGCGCGGCCAGTGCGGCTGTGCTCAAATCCATGCAGGTATCTCCCGTTCGGCATGGTGCCTGGGCTCCAGGCGCGCCGAATAATCGTGAAGCTGGCGCACCAGATAGAGCGCCTCTTTGTCATCCAAGCTGATATTGCGCATCGCTCGCTCCGAGCGGGCGAGTGTATCCAGAAGCGGCTCTTCCGGCCAGCCGAATCGGCTGGATGCGGCGCGGCAGAGCTCCGGCAATTTTGCCTTCGCTGGCGCGGCGAGCTTGCGCGAAAGCGCCAGGCGAAAGCGCCGATACGCGACCGACACGGCCGCCGGAGACGCGTGCGCGGATTGATAGAGGTCGCCGAGCGTTTCCACGAACTCGAGGGGCGAGAGGCGCGATTCGGTAGCAGGCATACGCACGGCCCCCGCCCGCCGCGAGAAGGTGAACAGGATCGCGACGAAGGCGATCCCGATTTGCAGTCCGGCCCAGGGCAGCGGGCCGTTCGCGAAATAGGAAGCCAGGGACGCGCGGTCGCCGTGAAAGTATTCATCCCAGTACACGCGCGCATCCGATGGCGCGCCGACGCAATTCAAGAAAAATGCTAGATTGTTCTTGTCGCGTATCGAGCCGTTCGTCAAAGGCGACGCCGAAGCCCACCAGATGACCTCGCCTTTCCCGACGGGATACGACAACGCCGCGACCTCGCCCTCCTTCCCGTAAAGCGCGAGCCATGGATGTGTGCTCGACGTAAACGTGTCGGGCGCCACCATGGAAATTTCGGGCGCGTCGCGCGTAATCGGCGAAGGCAGGAGCGCCGGATAGGATTTGGGTTGCGGGTCCCACTCCTCGGCGGACGAAGCATCTATGTCCGGAGCCAGATCCGCGGCGTCGGCGCCTATCGCCAGCACGCGTCCGCCGCCGGAAACAAATCTGCGAATCGCCATGCGCTCGCTCTCTGATCCCCTTTCCGTTGGCTCGGCCAAAATCAGCAACGCGCCCTCGGAGTTGCCGGGGAGATCCTCCGGCGATTTTTCCCAGCGCTCCACCCGATATCCCTGCTCTTGCAGCAGCAGAAACGCGGCTTTGGCGCCCGCCCATTGGGACGAGTAGCTCGACGGGAACCCGAGCGACTGCTGAGGCGGCGCCGGGCCGACCGCAAACGTGAGCCCGAGCAACACGATCATCAAAACTCCCGATCCGATCAGGAGCCGGAGATCGCGGGAGTCGAGGAACGCAGGCATCCAAGTGTCTCCAATTGCCGCACGGCATCGCCCCAGTCCGCGGCCGTGGCGGAGCGGTAGCCGTACCATACAAGTTCAAAACGGCGCGTCAGTTGCAAAAGCGGCGCATACTCCGCGCTCTCCTTTTGGATCAACCGCAAGGATTCCCGCGGAGTGCGCGAGCGATCCTCCGGGAGCGAGTTCGTCTCTTCCATCCGCACGATGGCCGCCCAATACGCGGCGTGGATCGCGGCGCGGTACTCTCCCCGTTCGGCGGCGGCTCGCGCATCGCGCAGCCAGCGATGCCAGTCCCGGTTCAGGGGAGTTGCGCCGCTAAGATTCATTTCCGATCGGGGGCCGGCGCGCATCAGGAAGCGTACCGTCCAAAATAGAAGCAGCAGGCACGCCAGGACGATCACGGTCCAGGCGACCATATTTCCGATCGATTTCGCGCGGCCAACCCCACCAAAGAGCCGCTCGAGTTGCCGGATGATCCATGACCAGATGCGCGCCTTGAGGGCATCGATCCAGGATGGCCCCTGTTGGCCGCGGAACTCGCGGGCGCTCAGGATGGCGTTCAACCGGGTTCGCGATTGCGCAAGACTCTGCGGCGCCGCCGGAATTTCCAGCGCACGCGCCACTTTGCGATACGCGTCGAGTTTCTGCCGAATATGCGCCAGCGCGTCACCGCTCGCGCTCGAATTCTTCTCGATCCCAGCGAGCGGGCCGGCGAGCCAATCCGTGGCGACGCTGTAGCTGGCATCGCCTACGGTCACTTTCCAATCGGCGCGAAGCGACACGCGCAGGTCGTGCAGCGCTGCCGGATTGCCGGCCGAGCTGTTCAGGATCGCCGAGCATCGGTCGAGTTCAGCGATGTACTCATGCAAACTGAGCGATTGTTGCGATACCGGCGAACTCGTGGATTGGCAGAAAACTTCCATCGGAAACACGGCGAGTATGGAGAGCACCAAAACGACGCATGGCGCCCGCTTCAAGATGCTGGGCCCCGAAGCATGCATGTCTCGGAGATGGCTCACGCCAGAGGCACCGTGCCTGCCGCGGGCGAAGGGCGGTCGAGCGAGGCCATCATGAATTGCAGGTCGAAGGCTTCCTTGCGAATGCGCGTATCGTAGTAGCAGAGAACCAGAACGATCATGGAGATGGGGCCGGAAATCGCGCCTCCCACGGCTCCAGAAACGGAGGTCATAAGAGCCAACCAAGTCGGTAGTTGGTGGTTTCGCAGTAAAGTAATCATCGTCGCGATGGAAAAAGGCGCCTGGAAGACGATATATCCAACCCACCCTATAATTACCGCTAGCAACAGAGCGATGAAAATATGCCCCCGGCGCCCGCGCGTGAGTTGCACGCTGCGGCGAACGGCGGCAAGAACCCTGAGGTTTTCGAGCATCAGTGCCGGAATCGATACCGCGTAGCGCAACGCAAGATAAACGCCCGCCGCAACACCAAACATGTAAACCAATATCACCAATAGTCCGGCAGTAATGGCCGCGGCTGCCTGGCCTCCGGGAATGGCGCTGAGGGCGATCAGGGTTCCGCCGACGGCCGCGATGGCGACAACCACAACCAGCATGATTCCGATGAGGCGAAGGATGATGTTCAGCACGACGCCGATCAGCCTCCAGAATTTCCCCCGGATGCTTAGATACGAATCGCGAACGGTTGACCGGCGGCCAAGATAGGCTTCGGAAACGGCATGAGTCACGGCCGCGACTGCGATCGAATGCACTAGAAGGAAAACCCCCAGATAAGCGAATACGTCGACGAAGATTCCCGCAATCAATCCCAGAGAAGGCGCCGTGGGAGGTTGACCTCCAAAAGGCCTGCTCCCCTGAAACGCGAGAACCAGGTAATTCATGGGAATCCCGAATGATGCAGGAATCGCCATGATGCCCACGAACACCCAGAAGTGACCGCGATAGAGAGTGAACGTGCGGTCCAGGAGTTCTCCCAGACTTAGAGGACGGAGTTCGGCGGTCTCCACGGGTTTCTCCGTTCGAATGCGCGATCAGCGAGGAGTCCCGTATCTAACCACACAGTAACCGCGGACGCAACAACGCGCGTCCAGCCGGGATTTTACTCCCAGCCAGTCGGCGCTTTATAGGGCTGTGTGACGATGACGGCGGAGATTTCCTTGATCTTGCGGTCCTTTACCTTAAATAGCTCGGCGATTTGCGTGCTGTTCGGCCATTGCGAATAGCGGCCCTTGGTCATTTTGCCGCGACCGGGTACTTCGACCGTTTGCGAGGTGGCGGGATGATTGAACCGGACGATGGCCAGCACCAGCCCGCGCTCCGCGTCGACGATGGGAAACCGGCGAGGACTGATGGACTGGATGTACGTGAAAATCTTCGTGCTCAGCTGGGCGCCGCAACTGAGCGCTCCCAGAGGCGATGTGGGCGAGCCGGGGCAGGTCTGAATCCCGTTCTCGATGCGAATGCAGTCCTTGTCGAAGGGAACGATGTCGCCGTTGCCCTGTTCGATCCCGTCGAAGTATTTCCCGACCATCGCCACCATTTCCGCGCGCGACGGCCGATCGGCCGGAGGAACGGTCTCGAGAAAAGCCGGCCGAACCGCTGTCAGGTTGTCGGTGTTCAGGAACGCCGTCGTCTCCTTGCGTGCCACCAGTGTCTCAATCTCGGTGATTTTCATACCGACGATTTTCAATCGCGCTTGCAGAATCGCCGGCGTGCCATTTTCTTGAATCAGCGCAAACACGCCCGCTGCGCCCGCCGCCGGCTCGTCGAAATACAGTTTGTACCCGCCCAGTCCGGATGCCGTTGCCCAAAGTCCGTCGCCCGGCTCGAGTCGTACGCCATCCTCAGTAAACTTCACATTCTTCGCCAGCGGCAGCTTCGACGGATCGTGCGCCACCACCGCGTCGAGATACTGATCAACAAAATGGTTCAGGCATTCGCGGTCGCATTCGGCAGCCGCAGCGGCCGCCGGTTTCGCCGGCCGCGCGAACGCGGCCAGCAGCAGCACGCCCGCCGCAGCCGCGGCGACGATTCCTTTTCGCGCCATTGTCACCATTGCGGCTGATCGGACCGGCACTGTTCGTAACCGCTCCAGCCCGAACACATCCCGTACGGGCCCTGCGTGAGCACCGCTTCGATTTCATGCAGCTGCCCGTGGCGGACCTTGAAGATCTCCGCGATTTCCCAGGTGAACGGAGTCGTCGGCCCTGCGGTCACAGGCCGACCGTCGGGAGTCTCGAAGTTGCGCGTGTCTCCCGCCTGGTGATCAAAGAACCCGAAGCCCCACACGATCCCACGCTCCTGATCGACGATCATGTAACGCCGGTCGCGGATCCAGGAAACGAAATGCAGCAGTCCCGAGCGGAATTGATCGCGGCACGACCAGCCCGCTGAATACGTGGTCGGATTGGTGGCGGGATCGTACTTGGCGGTTGGCGCGGGACGCGGCGTGCCGTTGGACGTGGTGCCGCCAAAGGGCGTCATGTTGTTCGTGGTCTGCATGCCGTTTTCGAGGCGATTGCAGTCGTCGCCGAAGAATGAGTAATCGCCCTTGCCGTCGTCCTTCTGCATGCCCGAGAAATATCTGTTCGCGGTCTTGATCAGCTCGAGCCGCGACACGCGCTCGGCCGGTGGAATGTCTTCGAGGAATGCGGCCCGCGGCTTGCCGAGTTTTTCGAGGTTCGCGGCGCCGCCTTCGGCCATCTGTCCGCGCGCGACGATCGTTTCGATCTCCGATATTTTCTGGTTCTCGACTTTCAGCCGCAGCGCGATGAGCACGGGGTGGCCG
>Ga0209517_10003247_pt1 | contig 22216 bp, 28 predicted proteins | sample PeaSoiMetSII2010_FD_187695 | JGI IMG/M metagenome (GOLD analysis project Ga0209517, IMG submission 187695) | Peat soil microbial communities from Weissenstadt, Germany - SII-2010 (SPAdes) (version 2) | ecosystem: Environmental > Terrestrial > Soil > Wetlands > Peat | place: Germany...
ACTAAAACCAGAACCTAAAGTTGAACTAAAACCAGAACCTAAAGTTGAACTAAAACCAGAACCTAAAGTTGAACTAAAACCAGAACCTAAAGTTGAACTAAAACCAGAACCTAAAGTTGAACTAAAAACAGAAATCATTGTTGATAAGGAACAAGAAAAACAAATTTTAGAAGAAGATCTGTTCACAGGAATTTCAACAAAAGATATTGAAAAGTATTCCAACCTCTTTGATGTACCTCCTCCTGAAAACGATGAACAAGCGAGAAAACTTGCGTCAAATATTAAAAAATGGATTTCTGAGGGACGACCAAAAAAACAAGAACAACAAGTTGAGTTAAAAACTACAAAAGAAGAAATTGAAGAAATAGGTAATGAAAAGCCTAAGAAGAAGCACTCGTTATTTGGGTGGATGAAGAAATGAAAGTAAAAACAAAAGATCTACTTACAATAAATGAGCTGAGTAAACACGAATTATTGGAAATAATAGAAAATGCCATCAAGCTAAAGAAAGATCTTAAAAAAGGAATTTCCAAACCACTGTTAAAAAATAAAACACTTGCAATGATTTTTCAGAAACCATCCACTCGTACAAGAGTCAGCTTTGAAACTGGAATGTTCCAAATGGGTGGACATGCTCTTAATTTGTCTGCAGATGATCTCCAACTAAAAAGAGGTGAGACAATAGAAGATACAGCTAAGACACTCTCACGATATGTTGATTTGATAATGGCTAGGGTGTATTCGCATGATGAAGTGGAAATATTGGCCAAAAATGCTACGGTGCCTGTGATAAATGGACTCTCTGACTCATTTCATCCATGTCAAATCTTGGCAGACCTTATGACAATTAAAGAAAAAAAGAAAAAACTTAGCGGATTGAAAATTGCGTGGATCGGAGATGGAAATAATGTTTGTAATTCCATGATTTATGGATGTGCAAAAGTATCTATTGATATTAACATTGCAACTCCTAAAGGTTATGAACCAAATCTGAATATAATCAAAGAATCAAAAAAATTCATTGATATTCAGTTACTTGGTAATCCGGAACTGGCGGTAAAGAATGCTGATGTTGTGGTAACTGATACCTTTGTTTCAATTCATCATCAAGCAACGGATCGAGCAAAAGATTTTCTGCCATACTTTCAAGTAAACTCAAATTTAATGAAAAAAGCAAATCATGATGCAATTTTCTTGCATTGTCTTCCAGCAAAAAGAGGTCAGGAGGTTACAAGTGAAGTACTTGATGGTCCACAATCCGTAATTTGGGATGAAGCAGAAAATAGACTTCATGCACAAAAGGCACTAATGGCTTTACTACTCCAAGTCTAACGTTTATAAGAGCTTCACCAAAATTTTTTGTAAATAGGAATTAGTACATATGGCATATTCACAAATATTACGTAGATCTAGGGACGAGAAGACCAACTACAAAAAGAGAAGACATCTCTTGATGGGTAGACGAGACTTTATCACAGTTCAAATATCAAACGAAAATACGCTGGTACAAATTCACAAGCCAGAAATGGCCGGTGATAAGGTTCTTTCATCAGCTCATTCCAGATCACTCATCAATAAGGGCTGGAAGGGATCAAGAAAGAGTATTCCAGCAGCATACCTGACTGGTTATCTGGCAGGTAAGAAAGCACTTGCAAGTGGAGTCAAGAGTGCAGTACTTTATACTGGTACTAGAAAATATACCCAAAGAATTGCGGCAGCATTGAAAGGAATAATAGATGCTGGACTAGATGTACCCGCAGACGCAGAAACTTTTCCATCCGAAGAGAGGATTAGTGGTAAGCATCTTAAAGTTGCAAATGAGATTGATAAAGTAAGATCTGCAATTGATAATGAGGTTAAATCCAAATGAGTAGAACAGAACAAAGATCAAGACCACCAAGAAGAGAACCAGAACAGGTATGGGTTCCAAGGACCAAACTGGGAACACTAGTTGCAACTGAAAAGATTACTACGATGAAAGAAATTTATGAAAATGGTTATCGAATTCAAGAAGCTGGAATCATTAAAAAATTATTACCAGGAATTAAAACAGAAGTGATTGATGTTGGAATTGTTCAAAAACAAACAACCAACGGTGAATATACAAGATTTAAGGCACTTGTTGCAGCAGGTGATGAAAATGGTTGGTTAGGAATAGGCCAAGGAAAATCAAAACAAATGAGAATCGCAATTGAAAAAGCAACAAATCAAGCTTATCTTAATGTCAGTCCGGTAAAACTTGGTTGCGGAAGTTGGGAGTGTAGATGTGAACAACCACATTCAGTTCCATTCAAAATTAGGGGCCGAGGTGGAAGTGTCACAATAGAAGTTATTCCAGGACCAAGAGGTCTGGGACTTGTAGCGGGTGGAAATATTAGAAATCTTTTGAAATTAGCAGGTTTGAAGGATGCTTGGACAAAAAGTACAGGATCAACAAACACAATGACATCTACATCAAGAGCTGTTTTGGACTGTTTGAGACAAACGTTTAGTCAGGGTTGAATGAAGATATGGGTAAAGCTTTCTTAATAGTCAGAATGAAAGGAACGGTTAATGTTCCTTATTGGGCTGATACAACAATGGATCTTCTAAACTTAGACAAAAGATTCCGTGCCACGATAATTCCAGAAAAAGATAACACAAAAGGTATGCTTGACAAGATTAAACATTACGTCTCATGGCAGGAAATCGATGTACAAACCACCAAAGAGCTATTGGAGAAAAAGGCACGTAAGGGTGGTTATAAAAAAATTACTCCAGAAGACATGACAAAATTAGGATTCAAAAATACTGATGAGCTTGCAAAATCACTTGCCGAGGGAACTGCTACACTATCTAAATTAAAACCACTTAAACCATGGTTTGCTTTATCGCCACCAAAACATGGATTCAAACGAAATACCAAAAAGATGTATGGAGAAGGGGGAGTCCTTGGTAGTCACAAAGAACTCTTAGCACAAGTGAGGTTAATGATGTAAAATGCCAACAAGATTGAGAAAGACAAGAAAATACAGAGGAAGTAGACACTGTGGTTGGGGACAGATTGGTCAACACAGAGCAAGTGGCCATAAGGGAGGACTTGGCCAATCAGGTTTGCATAAACATCATTTCATAAGAATGCTATTAACTGATCCAAAACATTTTGGTCATGATTCCACTCATCCACCACATCCAAATCTAGTTCGTAAATGGGCTAGTGTGAGAGATCTAGATGATATCTTTGCAAAATTTGGAAAACAGGAAGGCGGCAAGAAACTGATAGACCTTACTGAACTAGGCTATGATAAGCTGTTAGGAGGAGGACAGACTAAGAATGCTTATGTTGTTAAGGTGGAAAAATTCTCTGCTTCTGCCGAAGAAAAAATAAAACAATCTGGTGGAGAGGTGCAAGCAGTAGCGTGACAGCAGAAGAAGGTAAAGCCTCTGGCGGTTTTTTAAAAACTATTATTTCAAAAGCTGAAGTCTACATTCCACAAGTACCAAAGCCAAAAAAGAAAATCCCATTGCAAGTACGTTTGATGTGGTGTGGAATAGTATTATTTATTTACATGATTATGGGACAAACTCCTCTTTATGGAGCATCAACACCATCATTTGATTTTCTTGCATTTGCTAGAGTAATTTTTGCTTCACAACAAGGTACCTTGATAGAACTTGGAATTGGACCTATTGTTACTGCTGGACTCTTAATGCAACTTCTAAAAGGTTCTGAGATATTCCATCTTGATTTTAAGAAACCAGAAGATAGAGAACTATATCAAACAGCTACCAAGATTGTCACTTACATAGTAATCATTGCCGAGTCATCACTGTATGGTATGGCAGTTTATGGACCCAGGATGCCAAACCATGAAGCTATATTCATTCTGATTGGACAGTTAATCGGCGCATCTGTGATAATCATGCTGATGGATGAATTAGTACAAAAAGGATGGGGACTTGGAAGTGGAATTAGTTTGTTTATTGCTGCAGGTGTAGCTCAACAAGTAATTTGGAGTATATTCAGTCCAGTTCCTGCAGGAGATGGAGGTCCAGTAGGTGTATTTGCAAATATCATACATGGCGCGATTCATCATGATTTTACTAATCTATTCTTCCGGTCTAACCAATTGCCTGGCATATTTGGTTTATTAATAACAGCTGGAGTCTTGCTGATTCTTGTCTATACTCAGGGAATCAAGATAGAAATACCAATCGTATCCACAAAATATAGAGGATTCTCAGCTGTATATCCAATCAAGTTAATGTACGTCTCAAACATTCCAGTAATTTTGGCTTCTGCTCTTACTGCTAACGCAGTGTTTATGGGCCAAATCATGTGGGCCAACTTTAATCCACGAAATGCAAATCCATTCCTGAATTTCTTAGGAATGTTTGATCCTACATCGCCATCCACTCCAACAGGTGGTATATTGTACTATGTTACAGCACCACGTGGTTTGGATATTGTTGCATTAGATCCAATGAGAGCTGTTTTGTATATTTTATTTATGGTGGGAATCGTAGTTTTATTTGGTAGATTATGGATTGAGCTTGGAGGTCTTTCTGCAAAAAGCGCAGCCAAAAACCTACTTGATGCTGACGTACAAATTCCAGGTTTCAGACGTTCAAATCAACCAGTAGAAAATCTACTTCAAAAATACATTCCATCTGTTACTATAATCGGTTCTATCATACTTGGATTGTTAGCTGGTACTTCTGATGTGCTAGGAACATTTGGATCAGGGACAGGAATGTTGTTGACAGTTGATATTCTAATTAACTATTACAATTTACTTGTTCGAGAAAGAGTCGAAGAAGTAATGCCTTCACTGGGTGCATTACTTGGCAGAAAGTAATCGAATAATAATTGTAGGAATTCCAGGCGTTGGAAAGACTACCGTTGTATCACGTGTAGTGGAATTATTAAAAGAGAAAAAAGTAAAAGTGAGCGTCTCAATTTTTGGAACCGTGATGTTTGATGAAGCTAAAAAGAAAGGAGTTCAGAATAGAGATGATCTAAGAAAACTTTCAGTTAAAGAGCAAAGAGAATTACAATCTATGGCAGCAAGAACAATAGCTTCAATCGCTGACGATGTAGTGATTGTAGATACACATGCGTTCATTTCTACACAGGAAGGATTCTATCCTGGACTTCCACATAATGTTTTAGAGATACTCAATCCTGATAGTTTTATTATGATTACTGCAAGACCTGAAGAGATCTATAATCGTAGAATGACAGATACTACTAGAACTAGAGATATAGTATCAATTGATACAATAAAAAAAGAACTTGATGTTACAAGTGCAATGCTGTCTACCTGTTCAATACTTTGTGGTTCGCCAATTAAGATGGTTCTTAATACAGAAGGTAAGGTTGATGAAGCGGCAAAAGGTATCCTAAGTGCAATGGGGTTTAACAATGGAACATAGCATATTCTTTGATTTCATAAATACGATAGCACTACAGATACCAGGTCTGAACAGGGGTCCTATGGGAAGCGCAAATCCGTTAGTAAAGGGAATGATCCCAGCTGCTTTAGGAATAATGTGTATTTCTATTGGTCTTAATCTGCTTAATGCTATGATAAAACGAAAGATGGTTGACCAAGATAAATTGAAAAGATTACTCAAAGAAACTAGAGCTTGGCAAAAGGAAAGAATGGCTGCATTCAAATCAAAAGATCAAGAAAAAACTGATGAGCTTAACAAGAAATCTGCATACATGAACAAGATGAATATGGAAGTTATGCAAATGAATATGAGACCAATGATGATTACTTTTCTTCCATTGATTCTTGTGTTCTATTTTGTACTTCCTCCACTATTTTCCTATACAGTGGCCATTGCACCAATATCGTTAAACATCATACCTGGAGGATTTTTTGAATTAACTTGTACTGCCGCAAAAGTGGCAGCGTCTCAACTTCCTGGTAATCCCAACATATGTCATCATGTAAACGACTTGTATTTCTGGGCGTGGTACTTCTTATCGTCTGCCTCCTTTAGTGGTATCATAATGAGAGTTACAAAAACTACAATGGATACAAGCTAAATTGCTTCGTTCAGTTATAATTTCTGGTCCACCAGCCATAGGAAAGACTACAATAGCAAAAGGATTGGGAGAAGAATTTGGCTTGAAATATCTTAGCGGCGGTGATGTACTAAAAGAAATGGCCAAGGATCAAGGCTTTGAAACAGATAATGATGATTTTTGGGATACGGAAGAAGGAATGAGTTTTCTTAATATCAGAAAAGGAAATCCTGAATTTGATAAAAAAGTTGATGAAAAACTAAAAAAAATATTTCTAACTGAAGACGTAATCATAACAAGCTACACGTTACCGTGGTTAGTTAAAGACGGAATAAAAATTTGGCTTGCGGGTTCTCATGAAAATAGTGCGAAAAGAATGACAATGCGTGATAGTATATCATTACAAGATGCACTTGGGATAGTAAAAAAGAGATATGATGAAAATAAAACATTATACAAGAAGCTTTATGGTTTTAATTTTGGAGAAGACCTTTCTGTCTTTAATAAAATAATAAACACAGATGATCTTGGACCTGAACAAGTTCTTGAACAGGCAAAAAATGCAGTGAAATACTACTATGACACTCAAACAATTACAAAATCTTAGAGTAATAGACCAGGACATCACAAATGATGCCCATGGTACGTATTATGACCAGAGATCAATAGAGCAGCTTCTCAACTATGGTTTTATTTTATTAGACAAGCCAAACGGTCCTACAAGTCATGAGACAGTAGCATGGGTAAAGAAAATATTGCATGTTCCAAAAGCAGGTCATAGTGGAACACTTGACCCACAAGTATCTGGACTTTTACCAATAGGACTAGGAGAAGCAACAAAGGCGCTCATAGTTTTATTACTTGGCCCAAAAGAATATCATGCTCTTGGAAGGCTACATACCCTCCCACCAAAAGAAAAACTGGCCGATGTACTCAAACAACTTACTGGTAAAATATTTCAAAAACCACCGCAGAGATCTGCCGTATCAAGACAAACCAGAATTAGGCATGTATATGAAATTGAAGTAATAGAGCAAAAGGAAAGATTACTACTTTTACGAATTTTATGTGAAGCGGGAACCTATGTAAGAAAAATTTTCTATGATGTGGGGGAGATTCTTGGTGAAGGTGCAACAATGATCGAACTTAGAAGAAGTAGAGTGGGACACTTTAACGAGGATTCTAATTTAGTAAAAATACACGACCTTGTTGATGCTTATGCTTTGTGGAAAGAAAATGGTGATGATAAAAAACTAAGAAGAATAATGATGCCAATAGAATTTACTCTAAGCGAGATAAAATCAGTTGTAATACGAGACTCTGCAGTAGATGCTCTATGTCATGGAGCTCAACTTGCAATACCTGGTATTCTTGAAATATCTCCTGGGCTGAAGCGTGGAGATTTTGTTGCAATATATACACAAAAAGGAGAGGTTGTTGCTCTTGCAGAAGCAACTCTGAATGAAGATGAGATTGTTGAAAATACCAAAGGCTTTGCCTTTAAGATTAAGAGAATTATAATGGCTCCAAACACATACCCGAAAAGTTGGAGAACAAAGCCAGTAGTTAACAATTAAAAAGGAATCAAATCAAATTTTTCAAGTGATACCAAAAGGAGCTGCAATGTTTTTCTTAGTGGGGCTAGTAGCAGCTGGCTTTTTGGGATATTATCTTTCTCAAATTGCAAATCAGGTTCCAACTCTTGTATATAAAAACGGTCCATCTCTTACTGTCATTCCTGACAAAATCAACTATCATCTTGGAGAACCGGTTCGCATTAGAATAATAAATTCTGGAACAATACCTCTTACATTTTCTGATGCTTCTTTTGGATTAAAGATAACTAGGCTTGATGGAATTCTAGTCTATTCACCCTTATCTACACAGGTAGTTTCTAAACTAGATCCAAAAGAGGAGAAGACATTCATCTGGGATCAAACAAAATCTGATGGTGGAAAAGCATATCAGGGAAGATACAAGATAGTATCAAGTACAATTGAAGATGGAGGAGTCTCATTGAAAAAATTTGTTACTATAAATCTATTAAAATAGACCTTTCTAAAATAAAAAACCTCAATTCCATACAATATCTATTTTGATCTAGACCATTTTTTCATCCATTGTAAAAGATTAATCATGGATTCAACAAGTTCCTGTCCTTTGTTAGTTAGCTTGTATTCCACCCTAGGAGGAATTTCATTATAAGATAATCTTTCCAGCACTCCACTTTTTTCAAGTTCTTTTAATCTAATAGCAAGAGTTTTACTACTAATTCCTTTCAAGGCCTGTTTGAATTCTTTATGGCGTACTGGTTCTGTTGTACAACACAACGGGATTAGAATTTCAAGTGTACCTCTTTTGGTAATTATTTTTCTCAGCTTTGACGTTTCAGACATTAATGAGGAAGCATCATATCCTTCAAAGCTGCAATTATCTTTAACCATTGGAAGTGATTTTCTTTTAGTTTCCATCTTTACACTAACTGTAATTGTTTATCCTTTACAACTTAAATGGTTTACTGAATAAACTAATACAAGATATACATGGGATTATTTGGGAAAAAACCAGCAAAATACGTTTTGTTTGCATGCATAGAAAATGCTGGACGAAGTCAGATGGCAGAAGGTTTCTTTAGAAAATATGCTCCAAAGGGATGGACTGCAATGAGCGGCGGTTCTAGTCCAAAATCATACGTCAATCCGCTTGCAATGGAGGTGATGAAAGAAATTGGAGTTGACATTAGCAGTCACAAGTCAAAGATACTGTCAGAAGATAAAATCCGAGGTGCAGAGTTGAAGGTGAATATGGGCTGTATGGATACTACGGAATGTCCAACTCTTATTCTTGGTAATTATGTAGATTGGGGAATTGAGGATCCTAAAGACAAACCGATAGAGAAAGTCCGAAAGATAAGAGATGAAATAGAGATTAGAGTAAAAGAACTTGTCAAGGAATTAAAATGAGTGAAACAATAAAGGAAAAGGTAAAGGCGAGATACGGCAAGATTGCATTAACTGGCAACTCTGACTGCTGTTGCATGCCCGGCGAATGCAGTACAAATGATTCTGTTATTGATGCTACAAAAATAATTGGCTATGATCCAAAAGAATTAGAATCAATCCCACAAGAATCCATTTTAGGTGTAGGCTGTGGTGCACCAATAAAATTTGCTGATCTCAAAGAAGGTGAAACAGTTCTAGATCTTGGTTCAGGTGCAGGAATTGATGCATTCCTGTCTGCAAACAAGGTGTCAAAATCAGGCAAGGTAATTGGTATTGATATGACTGATGAAATGTTAGAAAAAGCAAGAACAAATGCACGTAATGGTAATTATACAAATGTAGAATTTAGAAAAGGAGACATTGAAAAAAATATCCCAGTCGATGATGATGCCATTGATGCAGTAATCAGTAACTGCGTGATCAATCTTACTTCAGACAAGACAAGTGCCTTCAAGGAGATTTATAGAATATTAAGAAAGGGCGGAAGAATGGTAATCTCTGATCTAGTCACAGACAGGGAGCTAGAACAAGACCAAGTCAATGCAGAACAATGGTGTAGCTGCATTGATGGTGCATTGACACAGGAACACTATATTGAAAGCATCACGAAAGCCGGCTTTCATAATATTAGTGTTCTAGACCAGAGGGTGTACATGGAAGGTGAAAAGGTAAATGGCAGAAAAATCACCAGCCTTGTAATTAAAGCAATAAAGTGATTTTTTATGAATTTTTTCTGGCAACAAAAAGACAAAAAAAAGATTCTATTTGTTTGTGTTGAAAATGCAGGACGAAGTCAGATGGCAGAAGGTTTCTTTAGAAAATATGCTCCTACGGGATATGAAGTAATAAGTGCTGGAACAAAACCCACGCCAGAGATAAATCCTATTGCCGTAGAAGCTATGAAAGAAATTGGCATAGATCTAAGCAAACAAAAGCCCAAAGTGCTAACTAATGAAATTATTTCCGATTCGATTTTGAGCGTAAACATGGGATGTATGGATAAAACCGAGTGTCCTGTGGTTTTTATGAAACATTCTGTTGACTGGAACATTGAAGATCCCAAAGGAAAACCCATTGAGAAAGTCCGAGAGATAAGAGATACCATTGAACTAAAGGTAAGACAACTTTGCAAAACTCTAGAATAACAAATTGGTTATCCACTAATCAAAAGAGGTTCTTTGCTGAATTAATTGGTACATTTGTTGTAGTAGTATTTGCAACAGGTTCTGTTGTACTGGCTGTAAAATATTCTGAAACATTTGGTCTCTGGTTTGTAGCTCTTGCTCCAGCAGTTGCAGTAACAATAATGGTCTATGCATTTGGAAAAATATCTATGGCACATTTCAATCCAACAGTAACGGTTGGATTTTTTATTACAAAACATATGCCAAAGAATCTCTTTCCTGTATATTTCATTGCAGAGATAATTGGTGCACTATTAGGCAGCATCTTTGTAAAATATATTATAGGCACGGAAGCAAATCTTGGAGCAAACGCTCCAGATTATCACTTCCAAATTCCTATCATTGTTGGAGTTGAGATTTTAGCTACTGCATTGTTGATGACTGTGATTATGTTAGTTGTTCATACAAAAGGACTACGAGGATTTGGTGGAATTGTAATAGGTGCAATGGTGGGTCTTGATATCTTCTTTTTTGCATTTATTTCAGGAGCTTCTATGAATCCCGCAAGAGCATTAGCACCCGCAATAGTATCTGGTTATCTTGATAATCTATGGTTGTACTGGACTGCTCCATTCATAGGGTCTGCAATAATTGCTGTTATTTACAGAAAAAAGTTTGTGAAATAATCATCTCTTACAGTAATATATAGTCGGTTTTACAACGAAATTGAATTGGCGAGATGAATGCCGGGGTCGCCTAGCCTGGTAGGGCGCGCGCCTGGAAATTAGAAAACCATAAAGCGCGTACTCGCAAGGGTTCGAGAGTTCAAATCTCTCTCCCGGCGCCTTTTACAAATCCATTAATCTCACTATGGTATTTTTACATCATTGGAAAAATATGATATTGCAATAATTGGGGGAGGTTTACTTGGAACTTCAATCTCATATTGGATTTCAAATTTGTATGATGCAAAAGTTGCAGTAATTGAGAAAGAATCTGAGGTTGGAATGCATACTAGCAGTCGTAATACGGGGGTAGTTCATTCTCCGTTTTATCTTAATCCTGATAAAAAAGGAAAGCTTGCAAGAGCCGCATTTCTTTCTCATGAAATGTGGAAGACATTTGCCCAAACAAAGGGATTACCATGGAATATGGTTGGTACCATGGAAATTGCACTTGATGAGAACCAACACAAAATTCTTGAAAAGTATATGGATTGGGGTCCAAAAAATGGCATGTCAGAGAAAGATGCTGATCTACTAAATAGTAATGAAGTCACCCAAAGAGAGCCAAACATCAGATGTCACTCTGCAATTCACTGTAAAACTGACGCGGTGGTTGATTATGGAGAGTTTACACGAAAACTAAAAGAAGAATCACAAAGAAATGGGACTAAATTTTTGTTAAATAAAAAACTAGAGTCAATTGAAGATCTAGATGGTTCCACGACACTTGCATTTCAAAATAAAGAAAAAATTAGTTCAAAGATTATAGTAAACTGCGCTGGTGGTTATTCACTTGATATTGCAAAAAAGTTTGGATTGGCAAATGATTATTCCAGTCTTCATTTTAGAGGGGAATACTGGATTGCAAGTGAACAATATTCTAATCTAGTCAAGACCAATGTTTACTCTGTTCCAAAATATCCTGATTTTCCTTTTCTTGATCCCCATTGGATTATTAGATCTGATGGAAAAAGTGAAGTAGGACCAAATGCAGTTCCTGTTTCAAGCCCTGAAACTTATTCTGGTTATGTGGGAGATATTGAAACATTCATTTCTAAACTCACAGAAGTAGTTACAGGAAGTACCAGAAAATTACTTCTTAATGCAGATTTTATGAATTTGGTGGCAAAGGAATGGTTAAGCTCCTTATCGAAAACTGTCATGATAGAACGTATACAGGAATTTATGCCAAAGGTTAAACCCGAGTTCTTTTCAGAACGGGGCACTGCTGGAATTAGAACTCCTCTCATAACTCCTGATGGAAATTTCTTGCCAGACGTGTTAGAACTTTCGGGTCTAAACTCATATCATATTCTAAACTACAACTCTCCTGGTGCAACGGGGGCTCCTGCTTATTCTGCATATGTGGTAAAATCCATGCAGGAAAAAGGACTATTACAGTATAAAACACGAAAAACTGATTCTATTTGGGATTTTGAAACTATTGTCTGAAAATAACTTGAATCAAGATTAATATTCTGAAATCAAAAAACGAATCTGTGTTTCCCGAACATTGTTCTATTAGAAAAATGGGTAAGGATTGTCCAATGCCGCCTGAATTTGTAATTTCTATACAATCTAAAGATGGTGAATACATGGTTGGTGTTGCATGTGATGGACACAAAAATGCATTTACTGAAAAGTTAGAGTCTCTACAAAAAGAAGGTAAGGTCCCACAAGGAACTATTAATTTTACTGGCCTAAAACCAGTTGGTACTAATTGTATCAGAATAGATCCTAATGATCTAATTGAACTCTAGCCTATAGTCTAATAATTATTTTATAATTTAACTTGGTAAATCGGTTTTCTACCAGAGAGTGAAAGTATTAAATTCTTGATTGCTATCTCTGCCATTTTCTTTCTTGTTTCTACAGTGGCACTCCCACTATGAGGTGTTAGTACAACATTATTCATTTTTACAATCGGATGTTTTGAATTAATTGGTTCTCTTTGAAATACATCAAGACCAGCTCCTGCAATTATTTTTCTTTTTAATGCAATGGCAAGATCTTTTTCATTTATTATTTTACCACGAGCCGTATTGATCAAAAATGAAGTCTTCTTCATTTTCTTAAGTAATTTTAAATTCACAATTTCATGTGTTTGTGGTGTATATGGTGAGTGGATACTTACCACATCACTTGTTCTAAAAAGATTATCTAGTGATACGTATTTCACTCCTATTTTTTTTTCCTCTTTAATTGATAGTCTAGTTCTGCTGTGATAAATTATCTTCATCTCAAAACCTGTAGCTCTTTTTGCCACTGCTTTACCTATTCTTCCCATTCCGAATATGCCCAGAGTCTTTTGATATAGATCAGTTCCAAGAAATTCATAAGGACCAAATATTGTATTCCATTTATCGTTACGAATTAGTTTGTCGCACTCAGGTATTCTTCTGAAAAGAGATAGCATCAAAGCCATTGTCATATCAGCAGTAGCTCGAGTCAATACTTCTGGTGTATGGCCTACTGGAATGCCTTTACTCATAGCAGTCTTGATATCTATATGATCATAGCCTACGCTATACGCGGAAATTGCCTTAAGTTTAGTTCCAGCATTAATTACGTCAGCATCTATAGAATCATACGGGTAACAAATTATCCCATCTTTATCCTTGATTTTTGACATCAGTAACTTTTTTGGCATCGGAATATTTCCAGTATAGATTTCTACATCGTATTTCTTTTTGAGCTCCTTTATAGCAAAATCATGCAGCCTTCTTGTGAGTAATATTTTCAACTATTTTCAATGTGTAAATGACAATTTTAAGCGTATCATGATGAAAAATTAACTAATCCTGAGTAAAAATCGACATAAAGAATTCATTTCGTGCCTTTACAACAACTCATTTATAATTAATCAAAGTAATGATATGCAATTGAAACACAAAGATGAGTTTGCCATTTGTGTGCAATGTAGAAATCCTTTAGAAAAATGTGTATGTGTTTGCCCATTTTGTGGTGAACGTGATAAATGCGAATGTGCCTTGTTTGATGCAGCAACTGGCGGTTAGCATGCAGTCTTTTCAAAAAAATCATAGAATTATTAATATTTGATGAGTGTTTAGATGCATCATGTCTTCTATTGATCTAACTTGGGTTATTGGCGGTCCTCAAGGAGGCGGTGTTGAAACTGCTGCAAATATTTTTGCTGGTGCATGTGCAGGTTATGGTCTGAAAGTATTTGGTAAAAGAGAATTTTATTCTAATATCAAAGGTGAACACAGTTACTTTGGAGTCCGTGTTTCTGATAAGATAGTCAGATCAAATGTAAGTGGAATTACAATGTTAGTAGGTTTTGACGCTGAGACCTTATTTCGACATGCGGATGCGGTGTTTGACGATGGTGCAATAGTGTATGAATCTGATTTATCTGATATAAAAATAGACGAAGTTCATACTCTTGACGCGCAATTCAAGGAACGCCTCAAAAAATACCTTTTATCAAAAAATAAACCATTGACCATTCAAGGTTCACTTGATGCAGCAAAGGAGAGGGGAGTTACACTCTATCCTGTCTCATTCAAAGAAATCCTAGGTAATTTATCTGATGAGACCAAAAATCCAAAATTACGTGGAATGTTTCGTATGCAAAATGTTCTTGCTGTTTCTATATCTATTGGATTGCTAGGACTGCCGCCTGAAACATTGCTGAAATCTGTAGGATCAGTATTTTCAAGAAAAGCAGAGATTGCAGAGATGAATAAAACTGCAGCAAACTATGCTTATAATTTTTCTACAGTAAAGTATTCTAAATTCAAATATCAATTATATCCAATTCCAAAAGAAGAACATACGATGCTAGCTCAAGGCTTTCAATCTACTAGTCTTGGAAAGATAGCATGTGGTTGTAGGTTTCAATCTTACTATCCAATTACGCCAGCATCAGATGAAAGTGTATTTTTAGAATCAAATGAAATTTTTGAGGTTGAAAACAACAGACCTGGATCTACCCTAGTTGTACAAACAGAAGATGAGATATCTGCAATAGGGATGATTATTGGTGCATCCTTGACAGGAGCTAGATCTTCGACAAGTACATCAGGTCCAGGTTTCTCTCTTATGGCAGAAGCTCTTGGTTGGGCTGGAATAAACGAAGTTCCAATTGTAGTAACTTTGTATCAAAGAAGTGGTCCCTCGACAGGTCTCCCCACAAGACATGGACAGGATGATTTACAATTTGCAATTCATGCTGGACATGGTGACTTTCCAAGAATTGTATATGCGTCAGGTGATACGGAAGAGGGATTTTACGATACTGCAAAATGTTTCAACTTTGCTGACATTTATCAAATCCCTGTAATACACATGATGGACAAATTTATTGCAAGTACAGTTTCCACTGTAAAAAGATTTGATCCAACCAAGATAACAATAGAACGTGGAAAACTTCTTGAAAAAATTGAAGAGCCGGGATATAAAAGATTCACACCATCACCAGATGGCATATCTCCAAGATCAAGACTTGGACTTGAAAATGGAATATTTTGGAATACTGGAGATGAGAGTGATGAATCCGGTCACATATCAGAAGATCCAGAAAATCGTATTTATAAAATGGACAAGCGTGAGCATAAAATGGAACTTGCACTAGATCAAATTCCTAAAGAAGACCAGGCGATAAACTATGGAATATCAGATTTTTGTATTCTTAGCTGGGGTTCAACAAAAGGACCCATCTTGGATGCTATTGAAATGCTCAATAAAGCAGGCTATAAGGTTGGATTTATCCAAATCAAAATGCTGCATCCATTTCCCACCAAATATGTCCAGTCCTTACTTTCAGGAGTTAAAAAAATAATTGATATCGAAGCAAATCAATCTGGACAAATGGGTTCATTACTTAATGAATATTTAGATAGGAAAGTTGACTATTACATATTAAAATACACAGGAAGACCAATGACTTGTAATGAACTCTTTGATTCTATCAAAAAAATTATCGACAATAAATCTGAGAAAAAACAGGTGTTAACATATGGTGTCTAATGTAGCTGATTACAAAACTGAAGTACACAATGATTGGTGTCCAGGATGTGGGGATTTTGGAATAGTTAGTGCAATTCAAATGGCTCTTGCAGAAATGGAAATTCCAAGACATAAAGCTGCAATATTTTCTGGAGTAGGATGTTCTGGAAAAACATCTCATTATCTTAATGTATATGGCGTTCACACTTTGCATGGTAGAGTACTTCCATTTTCACAAGGTGCAAAACTTGCAAATCCTGAAATGACTGTTGTAGCAGTAGGTGGAGATGGAGATGGATTGGGAATTGGGGCTGGACATTTTGTTGCAGCTGGTAGAAGAAATGTAGATATGACTTATCTCATATTTAACAATGGAGTGTATGGTCTTACCAAAGGACAAGCATCTCCCACACTCAAGCTTGGATTGAAAACCAAATCTCTTCCTGAACCCAATGTCAATCAATCAGTAAATCCAATCGCATTAGCTATAGCAAGTGGATTTACATTTGTTGCAAGAGGTTATGCGTACGATGTACGACAGCTTAAGGATTTGATAATTGCAGCAGTAAAACACCGAGGTCTTTCGTTTCTTGATGTATTGCAACCATGTCCAACTTACAATGATATCAATACAAGAGATTGGTTCTCAGGAATGGATAACATTGATGAAATGACAAATAGGCCAAGACCAAGAATCTACAAGCTTGAGGATGTGGGATATGATCCAGTTGTACACATAGACTCCCCAGCAGAAGAAAATGAGAAACTAACTCAGGCATTGATCAAGTCTAACGAATGGGATTCAAAGATCCCAACCGGAATATTTTACCAAAATGATATATCTGCATCCTATGATGAAAGAATGTCAGAACGAATTCCAAACTATCTTGAAAACCCTCCGGCATATCAAGTAATTTCTTCTGGTGGCAAGTCAATAACTGATATATCTAAAATGCTTGATAAGCTAGAAATCTAACTAAAAATTCTATAATCCTTTAGAAAAATTGGTGGTCGCTTCCGATAATGAAATAAGTTATTAGCATCTTCGTAAAAAGGGTAATTCTACGTTGAATCTGGAAGAAGTAAACAAGATATTTCGTAAATCTATAATTGATGGATATTTTGAGCCTAACCTTGTAAAACTTGATTTTAAAAAATCAAACGTAAAACATCCTACAATTAGAGATGACGGACTAATGCAAACTAATTTACTGCATCTCTTCTTTGATATTGATACGGGTTCTGATTATCCTGATGGTGATGAATGGTTTATGGCGGAATTTCTTTTTCCATATAGCATAAAGATTCCTGATAAACTCAAAGGCCCTGATTATTTTAGTACTGTATCAATAGGAGAGGGGAAAAATTTTTGGAGACACAGAGAACTTATCAGATACAAGTATGGAAAATCAAAGAAACTGGAAGAATCACTAGATTTTATTGAAAAAAAATACCGTGAACTACATTCTATGTTGGAACCTCTTGAAAAAGAAATTAAGTAATCTTCCATTCATTTTCTGAAAACTGATATGTTTGCTCTCCTACTTGACCTGCCCTGACATTCCATTTTCCACTGATATAATCAAATTGGTATGAGACTTCGGTGATTTCTTTGGGTAGTTTTTTGGAATCAAGATGATATGGTAGCAATTCAAGAACAAAATCAATCTTATCGACAGCGGTATCAAAAGAACGTCTGTCATCTAGATCTATTGTAAAAATAATATCTGGCTTTCCTGAGAATTTTATGTATACGCGTAAACTATTCCCTCCTCCCCTTCTCCGTTTCATTTCTTTTATGATGCCCTTGATTTTGTCCCATCGTGGAATTCCAAACCATTTGAAAAATGTTTCATTGAATTCTAGTGGAAACGTAATGTTCATCATCGTTGTAAAATCTTCATCTTGGTTAGCGTTGGGATCTTCATTTACATTAAATATGTTATGTAATAGGGTGTAGAAAATCTCAAGCTCCCATGGAGAAATACCATAAAATCTTAGGGAAAGTGGAAGTTTGGTCGTACTCATTTACAGACAATGGTAAAAATTTCTAATTAAAGGTTCTAAACCGTCATGATGTACTTGAACAGATACAATATGCCTATTGTTGAAATTACATACACCATGGGCTTCCATGCTAATACTGGAAAACTTGGAGTGGCAAGTTTAACTTTGTAGTTATCGATGACCGTATTGACATACTTTCTTATTCGTTCATTCCAAATTTTGTATTCTATCTGATGTTTTTTTAATAGCGTTTCTATCTCGTAAAATACTGGAGTTCTCTGACAAAAAAGATGCTGTAGGTAGTCACGTGACACTTCTACTTCTGCTTGTATTGCAACAAAGCCTTTTTTCATTTCTAATAGTCTTACATGCATCTCCCATGGTTTTTTTAGCTTAAGAGATAAACCGCTACCAATCTGTGCTTCCTGTTTGTGTTCAAATTTTACATGTGTGAAACCTTCATGAGAAAATATCTTCAATAATTCCTCAACGCTTTTCTTTACTACTATGGTGAGTTGTTCTACTCCCTTTGTGTCAACCTTGACCTTGCTCTTGTTACCGTCTACAAAATACATGGTTTTGGGATATCTAGTAAGAAACTCTACCATAACTCTGCGTCTATTTTAGTCATATTAAAACTATAGTTGTCTTAAATTCTCATTCCTAGTCCACGAACATAGACACATTGTTCATACGAGATGGCCATGTCGCTTTCTCTTATCTTTCTATCAGTGAGTCTTGCATCAGAATCTCTAATTAGCACACAGGGAGTTGCATCTGACCCTTCACCCATCTTTAGATTTGCAATGGATGCAAGATCATCTGCTATAGCTTGAAAAGTAACTTTGAGAACATTATCATACAAATCCTTTTCTCCTCGAAGATCAGAAGTTGGCTCAATACCTGAACAAGCTATTGCAACTCCAACAGTTCCTACTCTTCCAGGCATTAGTCTACTATCCGTGATGATTATTCCAACATGTGCATTATGCCTTAACATAAATTTTCTTCTAAGATGTTCTGCCACAAGATATGGCTCGTTTGGATACAAAACCACGGTTCCACTTTGTGTATTGGATTTGTCTATTCCTGCATTTGGAGCCATGATATTATCTGATGATGTAATAACAAATCCTGGAATTCCACCAAATATTGTATCTGATTCCCTAAGAATTATTTCTGCTATCTTGGATTTCATGTGGAATCTCTTGCCAATTTTTTCTGCATCAAATGAAGGCACAACTTTATCGTACTCTAAAATTCTGTCCTGTGAATTAGCAACATACTTGCTTGAAATAACTAAAACATCGCCATTTACAGGAATCATATTAGCATTCTCCAAATCTATTACAAGGCTTTCAAACAAATCAAATTGTTCTTTTTTTAATGTGGACTTTATAGGTAAAACTGTAAGAGGCATGTCTGGTTTTAAATAATAATTACTATTTAGGGTTCTGCAAACATTTTAATTTCTTGAAAGTTGATTTTTCATGTTGAATATTACTGAAAAGATACTAGCCCGTGCTTCTGGAAAATCAAAGGTTTCCCCAGGAGATGTGATTTTTGTTAATGTTGATAAGGTGATGATTCATGATGTATCTGGACCTGGAGTTATAGCAGTTTTTGAAAAATTGAAAAAGATAGGAATGAAAATTGATAAATTATGGGATCCAGATAGAGTATGGGTTGCAGAAGACCACTTTGTACCTGCAGCAGATAAAATATCTGCACAAAATATTGTATCACTGACAAACTTTACAAAACAATTTGGAATTAAGAAGCATTTCAAATATGGAATGGGCCAGTATGGCATATGTCATACTTTGTCTCATGAGGAAGCCATGGTGCTTCCAGGAGAAGTATATGTTGGAGGAGACTCTCACACCAATACTACCGGAGCTCTTGGAGCATTTGCTGCGGGTCTTGGACATACTGATATTGCGTATGTTTTGTTAAATGGTAAAATTTGGTTCAAGGTGCCTGAAACATTATACTTTAAGCTAAATGGAAAACTTCCAGATCATGTAATGGCAAAAGATCTGATACTAAAAATAATTGGTGACATTGGAAATGATGGTGCAGCGTACAAGACAATGCAGTTTGGAGGTACAGGCATATCCGAAATGTCAGTTGAAAGTAGATTGACACTAACAAATATGACAACTGAAGCAGGTGCCAAGAGTGGTATAGTTGAACCAGATCAAAAATTACGAGATTATCTTACAGCAAAAGGGGCTACAAAATATGATGAAGTTCATAGTGACGCAGATGCTCAATATGAAAAAATTTACGAGTATGAAGGTTCAGAAATAGAACCCACTGTCGCAAAACCATTCTCTCCTGAAAATATTGCCATTGCACGTGACTTGTCTTCAATTGAACTTGATAAAGCATACATTGGATCATGCACTGGTGCAAAGCTAGAAGATTTACAAGCTGCAGCAAAAATTCTCAAAGGAAGAACTGTAAAAATAAGAACCGAGGTATTACCTGCCGCAATATCTATATTTAAAAAAGCCATGGAAGAAGGATTGTTGAAAATTTTCTTGGATGCTGGAGTAGTTGTAGGACCTCCTACATGTGGTGCCTGTTGCGGTGCTCATATGGGCGTATTGGCAAAAGATGAAATTTGTATCAGTACGACAAACAGAAACTTTCCAGGAAGGATGGGACATGTTGAATCTCAAACATATCTTGCGTCACCACTTGTTGTAGCAGCATCTGCTATAACAGGAAAGATTACTGATCCGAGGGATTTGAAATGAAAGGCTCTGTAATAAAATATGAACGAGATAACATAGATACTGATGTAATCTTGCCCGGTCCTTATCTTAAGATTCATGATTATGCTGAGTTGGCAAAACATGCCATGGAAGGACTCGACAAGGATTTTCATAAACGTGTTAAACCTGGTGATTTTATTGTCGCAGGAAAAAATTTTGGTTGTGGCTCTTCTAGAGAACATGCTCCAATAGCTCTATCTTATTCTGGAGTAAAAGCAGTTTTGGCTTTGTCTTTTGCAAGAATATTTTACAGAAATGCTGTAGATGGAGCTTTCTTACTCCCAATTGAAATAGATGAGAGTGCATATCATGATATCTCAGATATCGATTCACTTGAAATAGATATCTCTAAAAATGAAATTAAAAACTTGACCAAAAACAAGGTATACAAAATGAAGCCTTTTCCAGAATTGATAGGTAAAATAATACAAGCTGGCGGGCTATTCAATTACAAACCTTAGCTCAAATCTTATACCATTATATCTCCGGTTCTGATTAAGATGATCTAAATGTCAAAGACATTATTTGAAAAAATATGGGATTCTCATATTGTTGTAGATGAAAATGGACGTTCACTACTTTATGTAGATAGACATCTTATTCATGAAGTTACATCTCCTCAAGCTTTCGATGGTTTACGCCTCAATGCAAGAAAAGTAAGACGTCCTGATCTTACATTTGCAACAATGGATCATAACGTACCTACAAGTGATAGATCATTACCTATTTTAGATCAGACATCATCTGTACAAATTAAAACACTTGAAAAAAACTGTAAAGAATTTGGAATTACGCTCTTTGACATTCATAGTCCGAATCAAGGTATTGTACACGTAATAGGCCCTGAATTGGGAATCACACTTCCAGGAACAACAATTGTCTGTGGTGATAGTCATACATCAACACATGGTGCTTTTGGCTCCCTTGCATTTGGAATTGGTACCAGTGATGTTGAACACGTCTTGGCAACACAATGTATTATGATGGAAAAACCAAAAACTTTTGAAATTAAAATTCAAGGAAAGAGAAAGAATCCTCATGCTGTAACTGCAAAAGACATCATCCTGTCAATTATTAGGAAAATTGGAACTGCGGGAGGAACTGGAACCATAATTGAGTATCGAGGTGACACAATATCTGAATTGACAATGGAGCAGAGAATGACAATATGTAACATGTCAATAGAGGCAGGAGCACGTGCTGGATTGATTGCACCTGATGAAAAAACTTTCCAGTATCTTCGTGGACGAAAATACACTTCCGATAATTATGATGAACTTGTTAATGATTGGCGTGAAAATCTAAAAACAGACAGCGGAGCAAAATTTGATAAATCCTTTACCCTTAGTGTAGAAAACATTGCACCTCAGGTTAGCTGGGGAACTAATCCTGCCATGACATCTGATGTAACTGAGAGTGTTCCTTTCCCAGATGAATATGGTAAAGGAAATCCCGAAGAAGTGAAGGGTGTAACAAAAGCACTCCAGTATATGGATCTTAAACCTGGTACTCCAATTGTGGATATTGTAATTGATAGAATATTCATAATTGGAGTACCAGGTTTAAGATCCATATACTGGAGTGCTTT
>Ga0209517_10003248_pt1 | contig 22207 bp, 23 predicted proteins | sample PeaSoiMetSII2010_FD_187695 | JGI IMG/M metagenome (GOLD analysis project Ga0209517, IMG submission 187695) | Peat soil microbial communities from Weissenstadt, Germany - SII-2010 (SPAdes) (version 2) | ecosystem: Environmental > Terrestrial > Soil > Wetlands > Peat | place: Germany...
GCGATCGATGGCGTCGTCAACGGCACGGCGACCGTCGCGCGCGAATCCGGCAGCCAGGCCCGCAAGCTGCAGTCGGGCAACACGCGCAGCTACGCCGCGTGGGTGATCCTGGGAGCCGTGGGTTTCACGGTGATCCTGTTCGTGATTCTGGACGTGGTGCACTAGTATGGGAACAAATCCCTATCTGCTCACCGTCATCACATTTTTGCCGCTCCTCAGCGTGGCGGCGCTACTCATGCTGCGCTCGGACGATCACGTCTGGATCCGCCGGATCGCGCTCGCGGCTTCGCTTGCCGAATTCGCGGTTTCGCTGCTCCTGCTGCGGGGCTTCAGCTCAACGAACCCCGAATATCAGTTCACCGAATATCGCGCTTGGATCGGCGACGCGATTCATTACCACCTGGGAGTGGACGGCATCAGCCTCTTTCTCGTCCTGCTGACCACGTTCCTCACGCCCATCGCCATTCTCTGCTCCTGGGAGTCCATCCGCGAAAACGTGAAAGGCTTCTTCGTCTCGCTGCTGGTGATCGAGACGGCCATGATCGGCGTTTTCGTTTCGCTCGACCTCTTCCTGTTTTTCGTCTTCTGGGAACTGACGCTGATCCCCATGTACTTCATGATCGGCATGTGGGGCCACGAGCGCCGCATCTACGCGGCCGTGAAATTCATCCTGTACACGATGTTCGGCTCGATCCTGATGCTGGTCGCCATCCTGTGGCTCTACGGCAAGGCCGGCACGTTCGACCTGCCGGACATCCTGAGCCTGATGCAGTCCGGGCAGCTTTCCTTCCCGCCGCGCACCGAACTGCTGATGTTCGGCGCCTTCTTCCTGGCGTTCGCGATCAAGGTTCCGCTCTTCCCGCTGCACACCTGGCTGCCCGACGCGCATACCGAAGCGCCCACGGCCGGCTCCGTGATTCTCGCGGGCGTCATGCTGAAGCTCGGCACATACGGCATCCTGCGTTTCTGCCTGCCGCTCTTCCCCGAGGCGGCGCACCGCATGGCTCAGCCGATTGCCGTTCTCGCCATCATCGGCATCGTGTACGGCGCGCTCGTCGCCACGGTGCAGACTGATTTGAAGCGTCTCGTAGCTTACACGTCCGTCAGCCACCTCGGCTTTGTCGTGCTGGGCATCTTCGCGTTCAATACTACCGCCATCCAGGGCGCCATCTACCAGATGCTGAATCACGGCGTCTCCACCGGCGCGCTCTTCCTTGGCGTGGGCATGCTCTACGACCGCCGCCACACCCACGAAATCAAGGAGTACGGCGGCCTCGCGACGCCCATGCCCATCTTGATGTCGTTCTTTTTGTTTATTGCGCTGTCGTCGCTCGCGCTGCCGCCGCTCAATGGCTTCATCGGCGAGTTCCTCATCCTTATCGGCACGTTCCAGAGCCATCACGCGTGGGCCTCCTGGGCCGCCAGCGGAGCCGTGCTCTCCGCGATCTATCTTCTGTGGGCCTATCAGCGCGTGGCGCTGGGCGAAGTGACCGTCGAAAAGAATAAGACTTTGCCGGACGCTTCCATTCGAGAACGCGTGATTCTGGTGACCATGGCCGTCGCGATCATCTTTATGGGAATCGCTTCCCCGCTCTTCACGCGCCGCATGGAAGCTTCCGTAAACAACATCATCGAGCAGACCTCGGCGCCTCGCAACGCTTCGCGTCCTGCGGCCGTTCCGCTCGCGCGCCCCATCGCGGGGCATATTGTGACATTGCCGGCGCATCCGGTTCTCGCGACACTCGCCGAAAAGCAGGTGCGGCCGTGAATCCGTTTGTCGGCGACCAACTCGCAAATCTTCACCGGCTTGCACCGGAAGTGGTGCTGTCCGTCTTCGGCATCCTCGTCATGATCGCGGACCCGTTCGTTGGCGCCGCCCGCAAGCGCGTGCTGGGCTGGGTCGCGTTCGCCGGAGCGGTCCTCGCGCTCGCCTCGGTCCACATCGCGAACCATTTTCCCGGCCCGGCCTATAGCGATCTGATCCGCGTGGATTCCTTCAGCATGTTCGCGCACGTGATCATCCTTGTGGCCGTGGCGCTCGCGATCCTGGGCTCGCTCGACTATCTCGACCAGCAGCACATCCAGCGCGGCGAATATTACGCGCTCGTTCTGTTCGCGGCGGCCGGCATGGGCATTCTCGCCGGCGCAAACGAGCTCGTCACCGCTTTCGTCGGCCTGGAAATGAGCTCCATCGCGAGCTACGTTCTCGTCGGGTTCCGCCGCCGCTCGCCCGCCTCGAATGAGGCATCGCTCAAGTACTTCCTGCTCGGCTCGTTCGCCACGGCGTTTTTCCTTTACGGCGTCGCCATGATCTACGGCGCCACCGGCACCACGCGTATCGACGCGGTTCAAGCAGCGCTCGAAAAGATCATCACCGCCGACCAACACGAGCCCGCGCTCGCGGTCCTCAGCCTCGCATTGATTTTCGTCGGCCTCGGGTTCAAGGTCGTCGTCGCGCCGTTCCAGGTGTACGCGCCTGACGTCTACGAAGGCGCCCCCACTCCGGTCACGGCGCTGCTGGCATCAGCGCCCAAGGCTGCCACGTTCGCCTTGATGATCCGGATTTTCTACGTCGCTTTCAGCCCGCTTACGGGCCTTTGGTTTTGGTTGATTTGCGTGGTCGCCGTGCTGACTATGCTCGTCGGCAATCTTGCGGCGCTCGTGCAAACCAACGTGAAGCGCATGCTCGCGTACTCCTCGATCGCGCACGCGGGATATATTCTCGTAGCGTTTGCGGCATCGACCTCGCTGGGCGTCGCCGCCGTTTTGTTTTATCTCGCGGCGTACATATTCATGAAGGTCGGCGCGTTCCTCATCGTCACGCACCTCGGCCAGCAGGATGAAAAGCGGGTGTCCATTCAGGACTATTCCGGCCTGGCCTCGAAGCAGCCCGTGGTGGCGGCTTGCTTCTCGCTGTTCTTGCTCTCCCTGCTGGGCCTGCCGGCCACCGGCGGATTCCTCGGGAAATTCTTCGCGTTCCAGTCCGCGCTGATCGTTCAGCGGCGATCGCTCACCCTGCTCGTCGTCATCGCCGCCATCAACAGCGTCATCGGCGCTTACTATTACTTGCGCGTGATCATCACCATGTATTTCCAGGCGCCGTCCAAGGACTACACGCCGTCGCGCGTCGCGCCCGCCGTTGGCATCGCCCTGGCCATTGCCGCTGCGGGCACGCTCTACCTGGGCATCCTTCCCTCTCGCGTCCTCGACCTCGCTCAGGCCGCGGCCGATTCCCTGTTCTCGCACTGACCGATCGCTGCCCTGCGGCGTTAACAGCGCTGTTGACGTTGCCCCCTCGCCAAAGCTGCAGCCGGCTCCCTCTCCCTGCGCTAGCCGGCCTCGATTCAGCCAAAAAAACAAAGAGGCCCGAGGCTCATCCGAGCCCCGGGCCTCACGAATCGGCGAAACGAAACTTAGTACGTCATCTTCGCGAACACCACGGCCAGCGTAAACAGCACGAGCGTCTCGATAAACACCAATCCGAGAATCATGGCCAAACGAATCGGGCCAGCTGCTCCCGGATTGCGCGCAATTGCTTCGCAGGCCGCTCCCCCTACTTTTCCCTGCCCGAGACCGCAGAGTCCCGCCGCAATTCCCATCGCAAGGCCGGCGGCAATCATCATCGCCGCGCTTACGGCTGCGGGGGGTTTGCCGCCAACTTCTTCTGCAAATACCGGAACAGCCATCATCCCGATTACGGGAAGCATTCCCAACACCGCTACAAACTTCTTCATGTTTCTCTCCTCCGTATTAGCACCGCCAGGAGGTGGTTCCCGGCCGCCTTGGGAGGCTGCCGGTCTCACACTGGTCGGCAATCATGCCAACGCTATGAATTTAGTGATCGTGCGATGTTGCCAGCCCAATGTACACGGCGGGCAAAATCGTAAAAACAAACGCCTGCACGACAGCAACGAACGCATGCAGAAGAATAAAGACCACCGGAAAAATCGCCGGGAAGACCGCCAGTACCCACGAGAGGACCGGGTGCGTAACCGAAAAATGAGCGCTGGGCGCCATCAGCAGTCCTAAAAAAACGACGTAGATCAGTTCGCTCGCGAAGATATTGGCCCACAACCGGACCGTGAGCGAAAGCAGGCGCGCGAAGCTGCTGATAATCTCCACGGGGAAAAGCAGCCACGAAAGCCACCAAACCGGTCCGGCAAATGTCTTCGCATACCCGATCGGACCATGATGCCGCAACCCCCACCAATTGTAAGAAAGGAACGTGAGGATCGCACATGCCAACGGGACGGTGGGGTGGCCCGTCGGCGAGGCGAAAGCCGGCGAAATGCTGATAAGGTTCGACATCAGCACAAAAATCGCAATTGAACCCACCATATTCATGTAACGAAGGGGCTCGTGTTCTACGCTGTCTTCCAATATGTCGCGGATTCCGACGCGCATCGGATTCGTGATCAACATCTCCATCACTTGCTGCGTCGCGCCGGGCTTGTCCGCCGAAATCCGCGGACGCAGCCACAAAAAGAACAAAACAGCTATCAACAGTACGACGATCCCCATCGCCACGTGGTCTGGAATAGGATGGACGGGGTCGTCCGGTGCGACATGCAACGCATACAACAATTTGAGGGTTGCGCCCCCAAGCCACTTATTGAGCAGAATGGTGAACCAGTTGAGGCTTTCGTTCATTTCCTATGAAGATCCTGAAATGATTTCGTACAGACCTTCCGCCAAGGCGCCGGCTCCCAGGGAGAGCAAGCCGATCACAACGGCCAGAAGCGGCACATGCAAGAAAGAAACACTAGCATAGACCAACAGAGCGATCAATACGTACCGGCCGCCAAACTTCCAGTAGGCGCTGCTAGGCACGTGTGGCTGCGGGCTGCCTGCCTGCGCCTTGCTTGCCGCAACAAGCGCGTCCAATCCCCGGTCGAGCCAGCGGTAATTCAACCAGGCCAGCAGGGTCCCGATAGCTATCCCGCATCCTGCCCGTGGCGATTTCGCAATCAGAACGGCAATGGCCGCCGCGAAACCGAGCCCGAGTGTCAACCCCTGAAGTCGCCTCGAAAAACGCGCGTGCTGTTTGTCATCGGTGGTTGGGGGTGGAGCTTGCGTCATCCTTCGCCAACCTCCTGAGCATGTCCTTGACGCCGACGCCGAATCCGAGCGCTCCGAGAACGATCATGAGGTAAGGCTGCGTGTGCCACCAGTGATCCAGAAGGTGTCCGACAAATCCGCCGACGACCACTCCGCCCACGAGGAGAAAGGGAAGCTCCATCGCGAGAGCAAACTGTCGCGCATATGCTCCGGGAGTCTTGCTCGAACCGGGATCCTGCGATGGCATTTTGCCCTACTTCTTCTTGAGCTTGAAGACGCGCTCCGCGTTCTCGTGGTAAATCTTCTGTTTGTCCTTCTCGGAAATGCGCGCGGCGTCCAGAAAATCCACCGCGTCCGGGTGGTCCTGATAAGGATAGTCAACGGCCCACATAATCCGGTCCGCGCCAATGGCTTCGATGCAGAATTTCAGCGTCGGTTCCCAGTTCATTCCGCTGGTGGTGATGTAGAAATTCCGCTTGAAGTACTCGCTCGGCGTCAGCTTGAGCTTTGGCCGGTCAAAGGGAATCCGGACGCGTCCGTGCATGAAGTCGAGGCGATAGAGCCAGTACGGAATGCCTTCCCCCATGTGCCCGAGGACAATCTGCAGGCCTGGAAAATGGTCGAGGACGCCGCTGGTGATGATGCGCAGTCCATGCAGACCCGTTTCCGCCTGGTAGCCCCATATGGCGTGCTCGAGATGATCGGTCCGAAACGCCTTGGCCATCAACGGAATCGGAGCGCGCGGGTGAATGTAGAGCGGGACTTTGTGAGCGGCGATAGCCTCGAGAATCGGCCAGTATTTCCGCTCGCTCAAATATTCGCCGTTCGTGTGGGAATTGATCATCACGCCGTTCAGCTTGAGTTTGGTGATGGCGCGCTCAATTTCCTTCACGGCGCCAGCCGGATCCTGCGGGGCGATGGTTGCAAGTCCCGCGAAGCGGTCCGGGTATCGCTGGATCGCATCGTGCAGGCGGTCGTTTCCGATGGCGGCGACCGCCGTTCCCTTCTCGGGGCTCATCATTTGCACGCCCGTGGACGTCAAGGCGAGCAGGTGCATGTCCACGTCGTACTCATCCATGGTCCGAAGGCGTTGCTCGAACAGATCCAGAAGGTTGTGGTAAACGGGGCCGGAAGGATCGGTCTGGATTTTCCAAAGAAAGAGGTCGGGATCGTATTCTTGAGTAGTCGCCACCAGCTCGCGCTGCGCATCCATTTGCTCCGGTATCGAGAATGCCTCTTCGGTCGCGACTCGCCGATAGTGCTTCCGCTTCGATTTCGATTTGCTCGGGCGCGTCTTATGCTTCGGACTCATTGGGATTTCTCCTCGCTCTGGAAAGATTAATGATTGTTAATCGCGGCAATGAATGCCCCAAACCAGAGGGGAGTTTAGCCCAGAACGAGCCGCGTTTGCACGCGCGGCGCGAAACCCGGAACTAGGGCTCGTGACGCGCGCCGTGAAGTATGGAGACGGCGTGAGGAAGCAGATCGGCGATGACGTCGAGGGATTCCACGGCGCCCTTCGGGCTGCCGGGCAGGTTGATGATGATGGCTTTTCCGCGGATTCCCGCGACGGCGCGAGAGAGCACCGCGCGCGGCGTTTTCTGCGCGCCGGCCGCGCGCATCTGCTCGGGGAATCCGGGGATCATGCGCTCCACGACCGCGGCGGTCGCTTCCGGAGTCACGTCCCGCGGGCCGAGACCCGTCCCGCCGGTCGTGAAAATCACATCCGCGTCGTTTGAGTCGGCGGCTTCTTTGAGGAAAATCTCGATAGCGGCGCGATCGTCGGCGCGAACGGCCGACGAAGCGATTTGCCAGCCGAGTTCGCGGCAGCGCGCGATCACCGACGGCCCCGAACGATCTTCCGCCTTGCCGGCGGCCACCGAATCGCTGATTGTGAGAACGGAGACGCGCATGGAATCGTCGGGACCGGCTAGCCCTCGGCGGCCTCGACATTTTCCGTGTCGCCGTCGCGCTGCCCTTCATCCATCAAGCGCAAGGCTTCCATCAGGAGGCCCGTCGTGGTGCGGGAAATGGTCGTGCGCTCCGGAGCGGAATTGAAATCAATTTCGAATTCGCCGGCCGGCCAGCGCACCACCTGAAAGACGGCTGCTTCGCCTTCCACGGAACCGAGCCTAGCATCGGCGCATTGGCCGGCGGAAAAGAAGAGCTGGCACATCTCGCCCTCGTGGCGAATCGTGAGCCGACAGGATTTCTGCCCCATTTCGAGCGATTGCATGAGATCGAGAATGCTCATCTCCTCGAGGCGCCCTTGAATCACGCCCGGCCGCACCGCGCGGCTCTGAAGTTTTTCGAGCGCAAGACGATCGATGACCTTCTTGGTCCGGCGGACGAGATCCTTCAGGAAAAACGGTTTGACGATGAATTCCTCGACGCCTTCGACGATCGGACGGAGCTTTTCCTCCATGTCGCTTCGGCTGGCAAGAAAAATGAAGGGAATCAGCCTGGTCTGTTTGCGCGCGCGAAGTTTTTCGTAGAGCTGGCGCCCATCGAGGCCCGACATGCGATAGTCGCAAAGGATCAGGTCCGGCGGATCGTCCACGATTTTCAGCAGGGCGTCCGCGCCATCCGCCGCGGCGATGGCCTCGCAATGGGGCGCGAGTCCTTTCATCAGCAAGTCGAGGATCAGGGCGTTATCGTCCACAACCAGGACTTTAACGTCCTTCATCGGCGTCATCGTTTTCTGCTCTTTCGGGAACCCCCGCCCGAGCGCATGTAGGTACCGCTGCGCCCTCCCGATTTCTTCACGAGATGCAACTCGGTGATCTCCATGCCGCGTTCCAGGGCCTTGCACATATCGTAGATCGTCAACGCCGCAACCGCCGCACCCACAAGCGCTTCCATCTCCACCCCGGTGGGTCCGGTGACCGTCGCTTCCGAGGTGATCTCAATTCCATTCTGGCATAGGTTCGCGCGCACATCCACGTGCGTCAACGCCAGGGGGTGACAAAGCGGAATCAGCTCCGATGTGCGCTTGGCCGCCGTGATTCCTGCGATCCGGGCGATTTCGAGCGGGTTCCCTTTCGGCGATTTCAGGCGCTTGAGGCTTGCGACAGTTGCCCGCTGCATGCGGACAAAGGCGTGCGCGACGGCGGTGCGGGAGGTCGCCGGCTTCGCCGTGACGTCCACCATGCGCACGCGGCCCGATTTGTCGTAGTGGGAGAGCTTTTTCATCGAGCCCGGCTGAACTTGGCGATTGGAGCGTCTCCCGGCTGGAAAATGTACACGGCGCGGCCTACAATGCCCAAGGTGGCACATCGGAACTTCGTGCGCAAGTAGCAGTCCCTGTGGATTACCTAAACAAGGGAATCCCCCGCGCGGAAGAAGACCCCGGCATTCGACAATTCGCAATGTGCGAACTTTCTTCTTGACGACTTCGCATTTTGCGAATCTAATGGATTGAGTGCATATCATCAGCCGCAAGAAGCTGCTCGAAGCGGCCGAGAGGCATGCCGGCCTCGGCGGCCCCCTGGATGTCTGGTATCGAATCGCGAAGAGATCTGAGTGGGCGAACTTGATCGACGTGAAGCGCGTGTTTCCAACCGCGGACGCAGCCGGAGTCTACACGGTGTTCAACATCAAGGGAAACGCGTACCGGCTGATCACGGAAATCAACTATCGGACGGGGAGGGTCTTCCTGCGATACGTGTTGACCCACGCCGAATACACCAAAGGAGAACGGCAGAGATGAGCTCAGTGACAGTCAGCCGGGAGTACAGCGTGCTCCTGACGAAAGTGCCTCCCAAGGTGATTCGCACCGAGAAGGAAAACGAGGCCTACACAGAGATCGTTCACGATCTCGACCGGCGCAGCAAGACGCTGACGTCGGCTGAAAAGGAACTCGCGGAACTTCTGACGCTCTTGATCGAAGACTTCGAGGAAAAGCGGTATCGCCTGCCCCGGTCAACGCCGCTCAACGTCATCCGATTTTTGATGGAGCAGCACGGCCTTCGACAAAAGGACCTCGCCGAAGCATTCGGGACTCCGAGCATCGTGTCGGAAGTCCTGAGTGGGAAGCGCGACCTGAGCAAAGACCACATCAGGCGCCTGAGCGAACGTTTCCACGTGTCGCCAGAACTTTTCTTCTGATGGACATCCCGCCGTTCGCGCGACGCCAGCCCAGCGGACGTTAATTTACCTTCATATTTGCGGGAGGAGCAGGCGCGCTTATCGTCGCACCGTCCCAGTGTTCGTCGGCCTTGCCGTCAACGAAGCGCCACATATCGAACCACGCGGTCGTGTATTTCTTCGACGGATCGCGCGGGTCCGGATATTCTCGCGGCGTTACGACGATCACGAGGTCACCTTCGGCTACTACCGCCGTGATCTTGGTCTTCGTAAGATGCTCCGGAATATCGCTCGGCTTGCGGAACGACGAAAAGAACTTCACGACCAGATCGCGGCCGGAGGCCACGTTCGGGTTGTGCTGGTGGTAGGCCGGCGTCAGCCACTTGTCGGCCAGATCCCAGTGATTGGCCTCCAACAGGTCCTTCATGATGTGATAGGCGGCCTGCTTGTTGGTGTTCAGCGTCGGGTTCTTGCTGGTGAAAAGAGCGTCAGCTTCCGCGCCAGTGACGCCGACGACCGGTTCTTGGGCCACCACAGGGACGCAGGCAAACAGTATCGCGAGTGCAGCGAGCAAACTCAGACGTGTTTTCATGGGTGCTAGATACATCCGTTTTGGAGGCGGTGTCAAGTGTCCGCCGAAATTCGTCGCCCGGTTCGACTAACAATGAGGCAACCGGCGGATGAATCGCGCTTCGATTGACTTCCATGGGGGCGGCGAAGTACGCTCCGCGCCAACGAAGAAGGCGCGATTCGCCGCGGCGACCGGGGAAAGATTCATAGCGGCAATTCGATCGAAGGGGGAATATGAGAATCGTATTGAACATCGTGGGATTGATTTTGGTGTTTTTCGGCGGCGTGTGGTTTCTACAGGGGATAAACAAGTTCCCGGGCAATAGCTTCATGAACGGCCAGACCCAGTGGTCGATCTACGGCGGGATAGCGTTTGTCGCGGGCATCGTGGTGTTCTTTATCGCAAACCGTAAGAAAGCGGCCGCCTGACATCAGTGGCAATTGCTGACCGGGCCCGCGAGCCGAGGAGACGCGCGTGAGCGATACATGTGCGCGCGCCCCCGAAGTGAAACCCGGAGTGCCACCTTCCGCATTCGATACGGTCCGCAAGCAAAGAACTTTCCTCGGCCACCCCGTAGGTCTGCATTTCCTGTTCTTCACCGAGATGTGGGAGCGATTTTCCTACTACGGGATGCGCGCGCTGCTCGTCCTCTATATGGTCAACCATTTGATCCGGGGCGCGCAGTCCGGGACGTCGCACGTTTTCGGATTCGCGGCGCTCCAGCATGCGCTGGAGTCCGTGTTCGGCGCTCTCGCGACTCAGCCACTGGCCTCGCAAATTTACGGGCTCTATACCGCATTCGTCTACTTCACGCCGATATTCGGGGGAATGCTCGCGGACCGCGTGCTGGGGCAGCGCAAGACCGTGATCGTGGGCGCGATACTGATGGCCATCGGGCATTTCCTGATGGCGGCCGAGTCCATGTTTCTGTTGGCGCTGTTCGTCCTGATCCTGGGCAACGGCTGCTTCAAGCCAAATCTCGCGACGCAGATCGGCAGTCTCTATCCCGTTGGCGACCCGAGGCGCGACCGCGCGTACACAGTCTATTATGCCGGCGTGAATCTGGGTGCGTTTCTGGCGCCGCTGGTTTGTGGAACTCTGGGACAGGTGTACGGCTGGCACTATGGATTTGGCGCAGCCGGGGTGGGCATGGTGATCGGCCTGACGATCTATCTCCTGGGCCAGCCGTATCTGCCAGTGGATCAGCTGACGCGTGCCAAGGCCGCGCACACAGAAACAATCCGAACTCCGCTCACGGCCGCGGAATGGAAAGCAATCCTGGGCCTGGTCGCGCTGTGCGCGCTGAACGTCGTTTTCTGGGGAGTGTTCGAACAGGAAGGAAACACGCTGCAACTATTCGCGGATCGAAACGTCAACTGGCACGTCTTCGGGAGGCAGTTGCCCTCCACGTGGTTTCAATCCGTGGATCCGATGTTCATCTTTCTCCTGACCCCGTTCTTGAACATTTTCTGGAGCTGGCAATCGAAGCGCGGCAAGGAACCGGGAAGCGTGATCAAGATGACCATGGGCTGCGCGCTCCTGGGCGTCTCGTTCCTGCCGCTGATCTACGTGGCGCGCGGCCTGGGCGATGACCAGAGAGTTAATCTGCTTTGGCTGGTGAGCTGCGCGTTCGTCTTTACGGTGGGCGAATTGTATCTTTCACCCGTTGGCTATTCGCTCGTGTCGAAAGTCGCGCCCGTACGCCTGGTCGGCATGCTGATGGGAATGTGGTTTCTGGCAAACTTTGCGGGAAATTATCTAGCGGGCTATCTCGGAACTTTCTACGAGAAGATGTCCCGTGAAGCGTTCTTTTCCGTGTTGATGGCCCTGGGCCTCGCGTCCGGCGCCGCGATTCTCGCGCTCAGCGTGCCGCTCCGGAGGGCGGTTGGCCGCAATGTGTAGGCTTGCGCGAACGAAGAGCGATACTCCGAAAATCACTTCATTTCGGCGGACGTGATGGTTGCGGGGCCTTCGCCGACAATCTCCAGCACGGCCATTTCGTCCTTCGCGCCGTCGTAGTGCACCTGCTTGGCAAGATCCACAACGTAGCTGCCCGGCGGCATGGCGACGGTCGAATCGGGATCGTATTTTGTGCCCGTGCCGACCCACCAGGTTCCTGACAGCACTGTAATGTAGCGGTCATTCGGATGAAAGTGTGGATGGCTCATATTGTGCGGGTACCATTTTACGAGCTCGATATAGAGGCCGGGTTTGGAGGGATCACCCAGCACGACGGCCATTTCCGCGGCTCCGGGGCGCCCGGTCCACGCAATCTGATTCGGCAATTTGTAGGTGACGGCGGTCGGATCGATTTCAGCGGCCCGAGCAGGACTTCGGGGTTCGGCCGAGCCGAGCGAGCTTGCTGCGCCGAGCAACACTATCATTCCCATCGCGGCGGCAACGGGCCAGTAGCGGCGAGAGATCGAAGAAGTGAGCATGAGCTTCCCTCCTTTAGATTTTCGATGACGGCAATGAAACGATCCTGGCCGCAGCGCTGCCGGCCAGGATCGATTCGTTTCGCCGCGCTACCCGCAGCTGCGTCTAACTGTTCCCGAGATACTCGACGTGGACGTACGTGCCGAGCCTTACGTTATACGCCAGATACCAACCGACGTGGTCCGGATCATCGTAGATCACAATCTGATCGGAGTCCCAGAGCCAGTCGTTACAGAAGCCGAAGTCGTATGGGGCGACGCTAAAAAAGAATCCGCCGAACCAGAAACGACTCGGGCCTCCGCCGCCAATCCGCCACACATGGCCGCGGCCGAAGCCTCCCGTAAACCGTCCGTGTTCCCAAGGATGATCGAGATGGTAGTGCGGGTCATCCCGGCCAGTGTCATGGCCCACCCAGTGATCGCCCTTGACCTCTACGTGAGGCGCGTTCGGATGCCCCGGCTTCTGGTCATAGCGGCGGTCCGGCGTAGCCGGATGTGGTTGCCCCTTATAAGTGGACGGGCCGTGAGACGGAACATGCCCGCCGCCAACCTGGGCTTTGGATTTATGCTGTGCAAAAACGGGAGCAGAAAACAGGAAACATATCGTGAATAGGCCGATGAGTTTTCTCATGTAATCCTCCGATGACTAGATTACCGCGCCGTTCTCCGGTGCGGTAGCGTCGAGGCTGGGGAACTACGCCGCTCTAAGGTTAGGACGCCACGAGTAGCGACAAGGTTTCTCGGCGCAAGGAACAGGCCGGGCGCTATGCGCGGCGATCAAAACGTCCCACGGCGCGGCAAAACGTCCACCCATTCGCCGGCTTGCAAGTGGAGCTTCGATGCGTGCACGAGGAGGAAGCAATTCCCGCGCACCACCGCGCCGATATCGCCCGAGCCTTCCCAGAGAAGCACTTCCACGTTGGGCTCGGTGCCCGACTCACTCGCGGGCCAGCTCACGCGCGCGGGAAGAAAATGCGCGACCGTTCCCTTTTCATCCACGGGGTGCGCCAGCTTGGCTTTGAAAATCGGCAGGGGCTGCGGAAGGCAGCCGCTGAGCGCTTCGATCGCGGGCACGACGAACAGCTCGAACGTCACCATCGTGGAAACGGGATTTCCCGGCAGACCGAAGACCGGCTTCCCCCGGCACCATGCGAATACCACCGGCTTGCCCGGGCGGATCGCGACCGCTTCGAAAAGGATTTCGGCGCCAAGTTCCTTCAACACCTGTTCGACGAGATCGTACTTCCCGGCGGACACTCCACCGCTTAGCAGGAGAAGATCGGCCTCCAGGCCCTGCTCGATTCGCGCGCGAAGCTCGGCGACTTCGTCCTTTGCGGAGCCTGCGGGCAAGGGCTCGCCGCCCGCGAGGCTGACCTGGGCGGCCAGCGAAATATTGTTGCTGTTGCGAATCTGAAAGGGACCGGGTGCGCGATCCAGGGGGACAAGCTCGTCGCCGGTGGAAAGAACCGTCACGCGCGGGCGGCGGCTGACTTCGATGCGGGCGCGGCCCACTTCCGCAGCCATGGCAAGCTCGGCGTAACCGAGCCGCGTGCCACGGGGAACCACAACTTCCCCCACGCGCGCTTCGGCGCCCGCGAGAACGTAATACTGCCCGGCGCGCGCGGCTTGCTCGAACACGACGAAATCATCTTCTTCGCGAGTGAATTCGTGCATCACGATGGCGTTCGCGCCACGCGGCACGGGCGCTCCAGTAAGTATCCGCACGCATTCGCCGGCGCCCACGGTGCCATTAAAGGCCACTCCGGCGCGGCTTTCGGCGATGAGGCGCAACTTCGCGCCCGGCTCGGCTGCGTCGGTGGAGCGCACTGCAAAACCATCGCGAATCGAACGATTGAATGGCGGATAGTTGCGGTCGGCGACGATGTTTTCGGCGAGAATGCGGCCGAGCGGAGCGGCAGGCGCGGCGCCGAGATCGAGAATCTCCCGTTCAGGAGCGCAGACACACGCGGAGAGTGTCTCGATCACTTTGGCGCGCGCAGCTTCGAAGGAAATCATCGCAGGCTAGAGCCACGCGGCGAGTTTCGTCCCGCGGGGAACGATGGTGGCGTCGCGCTCCGGGCCGGTTGAGATCATTCCGATTTCAACCTGGAGCTCGTCGGAGATGAAGTTCAGATAGTCGCGCGCCGCCATGGGCAGATCGCGGACATCGCGAATGCCCGGCGTGGATTTCCTCCAGCCCGGCAGCGCGCGGTATACGGGCTCGATTTGCAACAACGTTTCGACGTCGGGCGGCATTTCCGTGAGAGCTTGACCCTTGTAGCGGTAGCCGGTGCAAACTCTTATCTCGGGCTGCTCGTCGAAGACGTCGAGCTTGGTCACGACCAGCGAGTCAATTCCATTGAGCATCTTAGCGTAGCGCAGAACCACAAGGTCGAGCCAGCCGCAGCGCCGCGGACGCCCAGTCACCGCGCCGAATTCATTTCCGCGGGCCCGAATCGCCCCGGCGTCGAGGTCGGACATCTCCGTGGGGAACGGCCCGCTGCCGACGCGCGTCGTATACGCCTTCGTCACGCCAACGACTCCCGTGACGCGCGTGGGGCTCACGCCGAGCCCCGTCGCGGCGCCGCCAGAAATGGCGTTCGACGAGGTTACGAACGGATACGTTCCGTGGTCAATATCCAGCATCGTGCCTTGCGCGCCCTCGAACAGCACGGATTCGCCGCGATCCATAGCGTCATTGAGCAGCACGACCGTATCGGCCACGAGTCCGCGAATGTGCGCCGCGATCTCGAGACTCTGTTCGAGCAGCCCCGCGGTTTCCAGCGCGTGGCCGTAGGACGCCTTGCTGATCAGGTCTTTTTCCGCGATCACGCGCTCGAGTTTGACGCGAAAAGTTTCCGGCTCGAGCAAATCGCAGACGCGGATTCCGCGGCGGGCCATTTTGTCCTCGTAGGCCGGGCCGATGCCGCGCGAAGTGGTCCCGATCTTCGCTTCGCCGCGCGCGGATTCCGCGGCCTTGTCCATTTCGCGATGGTAGGGAAAAATCAGATGCGCTCGGTTGCTCAGAAACAGGCGACCGCGGACTTCGACGCCGGACTTGCGGAGATTTTCGATCTCGGCTACGAGCGCGGCCGGATCAACCACGGCGCCGGGGCCGATCACGGCTTTCTTTTCCGGGCGCAGGATTCCGCTGGGAACGAGTTGCAACACAAAGCGGTGGCCGTTGAAGATGACCGTGTGGCCCGCGTTGTGGCCGCCGGCATAGCGCGCAGTGTAGTCGAACGATAGAGCCAGGCAATCAACGACCTTGCCCTTCCCTTCGTCGCCCCATTGGGCTCCGACGACCGCAATCGCCTTAGTTCGCGCTTTGTCCGCCAACGCCGCCGCTCCACGACCACACGAGTCGCACCTTTTCCGCTCCGGCACACACATGAAACCTTACAGGAGGGCTGATGCGGCAAAACCAAAATCCAATCCTACGCTGCGCATTAGCCGAAGGCAAGAGCGGTGGCCGAAACGGGGACGAACGGAGGAATGCGAATCAGTCGAGACAGTTGTGAGTCGGACAAGGATGGCGCGGAACACAGCGTGACCTGCGCCCCGCGCCGCAAACCTTCCGCGAGGCTTAGGCCACTCCGAAAATTTTCTCGGCGATGTCGGCCGCGATCGGGATCCGAAATCGCTCGCCCTGATAGGCCTTAATCATCAGCAGCAGCCACAGACCGAAGCTGAGCAGGCCCACGAGCGGATAGAGCACAAAGGCCATCGAAAATCCGCCCACCCCCCCGGCGAAAAGCGTGAAGCCGAAAATCGCGCCTATAACAAAATAGATGATATGTATCCCGACGAACACGACGATGGACTGCGCCGCGTGGAAGCGCACGAAGGGGCGTTTGTCGATGAAGTAGAAGATAAGGCCGGTAACCCAGCCAAGAACGTAGCAGAGTAGTCCCGCAACTTTTTCATCCATTTGCGATGCGGCTGGCACGCTGGCGGGCGGGGAGTTATGAACTGCGCCGGGCGCCGCCTGCGCCGCGCCGCAAGCCGGGCAAAAGCCCGCGCCGTCCGCAACCGCTGCCCCGCACTTCGCGCAAAATGCCATGTCGCCCCCCTTGTGATATCGACTTCGCGCGGAGACTAGCAAAACCCCGCGGTGTGGGCAAGCTCAATCCGGCGCGGAGGCGGTGCTATAATCGTCCGAAGCGGAAGTGGCGGAATCGGCAGACGCGCCAGCCTTAGGAGCTGGTGGCCGAAAGGCCGTAGGGGTTCGAGTCCCTTCTTCCGCACCAACATTTCCGGCTAGGAAATATTGTCCCGAGCGAGTCCGGCCGTGACGGACGAGGCGAGGGACTGCTGGTTTCCGTGAAGGTTGCAGCGCTGTTGACGCACGCCGACCGATTCCCTATACTGAATTTTCTGTTGCGGCGCGGGGTTAGCCGCTCTTCCCTGTACTCCTCCTTCTGGGATTCCGAAAAGCGAAAGGCGGATTGAGACGGGGTTTTGCCGGACGACGCTGCCTAGAAAACAATCACATGACCGAAGCGACCTGCAGACGCGAAATCGAACTAGAAATTCCGGCCGACAACGTAGCGAAGGCGGCGGAAAAAGTGGCGCGCGATATCGCGCGCATCGCCCGCATTCCGGGATTTCGTCCGGGCAAGGCGCCCATCACGCTGGTTCGGCGCCGCTTTGCGGACGATATACAGGGCGAAGTGGTGCAGTCGCTCGTTCCCGAATATCTCGAGAAGGCGCTTGGCGAAAAGAATCTCATTCCAGTGACGCGCCCCGAAGTGGACAAGGTCGAATTCAAGGAGGGCGAGCCGCTGAAGTTCCGCGCGATCTTCGAAGTCCTTCCCGAATTCGAGCTGGGTGATTACAAGAATCTTCAAGTGCAGGTGGACGAGATCGAGGCGGGCGACCCGCAGGTGGATAAAGCGATCGAGGAGATGCGGGAGCGCGCCGCGACGTTTGTTCCCGTCGAAGGCCGCGCAGCCAAGGATGGCGATTCCGTTCTGATCAAGCTCAAGGGCGTTCCCACCGGCGGCGGCGAACCCGTCGAGGCCGACAATGTTCTTGTTCCGCTGGGCGCGGAAGAAACTCTCGCCAGCTTCACCGAAAATCTGCGCGGCGCGTCTGCGGGCGATACCAAGAAGTTCGAGGCGCGCTACCCCGACGACTACCCCGATAAGAAACTCGCGGGAAAGACCTACGACTTCTCCGTGGACGTTGAGGGCATCAAGGAAAAGAAGTTGCCCGAGCTGAACGATGATTTCGTGAAGGAAGCCGCCGGTGAAAAGGCCGAAGTGGCCACGCTCGATGAACTACGGAAGAAGATCCGCGAAAATCTGGAAGCGTCCAAGGAGCATCAGCAAGCCTCCCAGGCCCGCGACAAGATTCTCGAGCAGCTCGTCAGCAAGCACGACTTCCCCGTGCCCGAAGCGCTGATCGAAGGGCAGATGGACACGCGTCTGGAGCGCATGGTGCGTTCGCTTGCGTCGCAGGGAGTGGATCCGCGCGGCATGAATGTGGACTGGACCGCGCTTCGCAGCCAGCAGCGCGACCGCTCGGTCACCGACGTGAAGGCCGAACTGCTTCTCGATCGCATCGCCACGGCCGAAAAGATCGACGCGACGGAAGAAGAACTCGAAAAAGAGATTTCTCATCTCGCCGAACACGGTGGCGAATCGGCAACGGCATTGCGTGCTCGCTTGACAAAGCAGGGAGCGCTCGATACGATGAAATCGAAGTTGCGTAGCAATAAAACGATCGATTGGCTCTATAGCAACGCCCGAATCGAGAAGACAGCCAAAAGTGAAAAGTAAGTTTGGTTCGGGTTTCCTCAGCGCGCAAAATATTCCCAATGATAAAAACTGACGACGCGATTCCGCGTGCCACGACGCTGGTTCCCATGGTCGTCGAACAGACGAACCGAGGCGAACGCGCCTACGATATCTATTCCCGCCTTCTCAAGGACCACATCATCTTCATCGGCACGCCGATTGACGACCATGTGGCCAACCTGGTGACGGCCCAGTTGCTCTTTCTGGAGTCCGAGGACCCGGAGAAGGACATCTCCATCTACATCAACTCGCCGGGCGGCTCGATTTCCGCGGGAATGGCGATTTACGACACGATGCAGTTCGTTCGCCCCGACGTGGTCACCTACTGCATCGGCCAATCGGCCTCGATCGCGGCGGTACTACTCGCGTCAGGTACGCCCAAGAAGCGCTATGCCCTTCCGAACTCCCGCGTGCTGATCCACCAGCCCTGGATGTCTGGGCTTTCCGGGCAAGCCACGGACATTGATATCCACGCCAAGGAAATTATCCGGACGCGGGCGTCGCTGAATCAATTGCTCGCGGGCCACACCGGCCAGCCGGTTGAAAAAATCGAACGGGACGTCGAGCGCGATTTCATCATGACGGCGGATCAGGCCAAGGCCTACGGCATCGTGGACGAAATTATCACCAAGCATCGCTAGTCTCGTTCCCGTATGATGGTTGGAGCGGCTGTAACTTGAGTTGCCCGGTGGATGGTTCGGACCAGTTGGAACGGAACGGGTGGCGTTCCAAATGGTTAGTAGTGAAAGCGATGATTCCCCGCAGGATTGGGGGACTTCCGTCCTAGAATAAGGACAGATTCATCGTGGGTGTGGTTCCGACGAGAGGGGCCGTCAAGCGTGAAGCGGTTCACCCCAGAAGAGCCGTTGCGTTGTTCCTTCTGCCATAAGACGCAGGAGCAGGTGGAGAAGCTCATCAGCTCTCCATCGGAATATCCGCGCTCCTATATCTGCAACGAGTGCGTGGGCGTCTGTCAGCAGATCCTCGAGGACGAGAAGCGCGAACAAGCCACGCCGGCGAATCGCCGCCTGCCGCGTCCGCCCGAGATCAAGGCGTTTCTCGACGGGTACGTGATCGGCCAGGACAAGACGAAAAAGAAGCTGGCCGTGGCGGTTTACAACCACTACAAGCGCATTTTCATGAATAAGCAGCCCGGCGACGTCGAATTGACCAAGTCAAACATCCTGTTGATCGGTCCGACGGGCACGGGCAAGACGCTGCTGGCGCAAACGCTCTCGAGAATGCTTGAAGTGCCGTTCGCGATTGTGGACGCGACCACGCTGACCGAGGCGGGCTACGTCGGCGAAGACGTCGAAAACATTATTCTAAAGTTGCTGCAGGCCGCCGATGGAGACGTCCAAAAGGCTCAGCAGGGCATCATATACATAGACGAGATTGACAAGATTTCGAAGAAGGACGAGAACCCCTCCATCACCCGCGATGTCTCGGGCGAGGGCGTGCAGCAGGCGCTGCTGAAGATTCTCGAGGGCACGGTCGCCAACGTCCCGCCGCAGGGCGGACGCAAGCATCCGCACCAGGAATTCACGCCGGTGGACACGACGAACATCCTATTCATCTGCGGCGGAGCTTTCGTGGGACTGGAAAAGATTGTCGAACGCCGCGTGGGGCAGAAATCCTTGGGATTTCACGCGGATGCCCAGCCGACCACGCCGACGCGCCGCAATATCGAAATGCTCCAACAGGCGCAGCCCACGGACCTGATCCGTTACGGCCTGATTCCGGAATTCGTCGGCCGGCTGCCGGTGATGGGCGTGTTGAGCGATCTGGACAAGAGCGCGCTGGTGCGCATCCTGACGGAACCGAAAAACGCGCTGGTGCGTCAGTATCAGAGACTCTTCGAATTTGAGAACGTCCGCCTGCGATTCACCGACGATGCCCTGGAAACGGTTGCGGAACTCGCGCTGCAGCGCAAAGTGGGCGCGCGGGGCCTGCGCATGATTCTCGAGGATCTGATGCTCGAGATGATGTATCACCTGCCGGCGCAGCGGAAACTTCGCGATTTCGTCGTCACCGCGGATATGGTCAAGGGCCGCGAAATCAACTGGAGCCTGCTCGAAAAGGCCGGCTAGTTCCTCCAGGCAGCCCGGGCAAACGCTTCTTCGCCGTGCGAGTGTAAAGTTTCGAGGCCAAAATTGAGTTCAATGTTCAACAAGGAAAAAGCCGACGTGAAGCGCGTACCGATGATGCCGGTGCGGGACATGGTCATCTTCCCGGAGATGATGCACCCGTTCATCGTGGGACGCGAAGCGTCCGTGCGCGCGCTGGAAGACGCGCTGGCCGGCGACAAGAAGATTTTCCTGGTCACGCAACACGACGCCTCGGTGGATGACCCCAAACCCGAGGAAATCTACACGGTCGGAACCCTCGCCAACATCGTACAGAGCGTCAAGCTGCCGGACGGCAATATCAAAGTCCTGGTCGAGGGCACCGAGCGCGCCAAGATTGTGCAGGTTACCAGCGACGAAGGATTCTTCCGCGCCTCGGTTCGCCTGGTTCCCGTGAAGGCCGAGCCCGGGCCGCAGATCGAACAGGCATCGGCGCGCGTCACGACGCTATTCGAGCAGTACGTCAAGCTCTCGCAGAGCCTCAACTACGACACGATGATCGCCGCCGTGCGCGTCGAGGACCCCGGGAAACTTTCCGATGCCATCGCCGCCAACCTGCAAATTCCCGTCGAGGAGAAGCAGGAATTGCTCGAGATCTTCGAGCCGGCCGAACGCCTGAACCGCATCGCGGACATCCTGGAAGTCGAAATCGAAAAGCTCAACGTGGATCGCTCGATCAACACGCGCGTGAAGCGCCAGATGGAGCGCGCCCAGAAAGAGTATTACCTCAACGAAAAGCTCAAGGCCATCCAGAAGGAATTGGGGCGCGGCGAAGCGAACGAAATCGAGCAGCTCAAGAAGAAGATCGAAACCTCCGGCATGCCCGAGGGTCCGATGGAAAAGGCCATGCAGGAGTTGAAGCGGCTGGAAATGATGCCGCCGATGTCGGCCGAGTCCACCGTCTCGCGCAACTACTTGGATTGGCTGCTGGCCGTGCCTTGGAAGAAGCGCTCGAAGGAAATCCGCGACATCAAGCGCGCGGAGATAATTCTCAGCGAAGACCACTACGGACTGGAAAAAATCAAAGAGCGCATTCTGGAGTATCTCGCCGTCCGCCAGCTCGTGAAAAATCCGAAGGGTTCGATTCTCTGCTTCCTCGGGCCTCCGGGCGTGGGCAAGACGTCGCTGGCGATGTCGATCGGGCGCGCCACCGGCAGAAAGTTCGTGCGCGTGTCGCTGGGTGGGGTGCGCGACGAAGCGGAAATCCGCGGCCACCGCCGCACCTATATTGGCGCGTTGCCCGGCCAGATCATCCAGATGATGCGCAAGGCCGGCACCACCAACCCGGTCTTCGTACTCGACGAAGTGGACAAGATGTCCATGGATTTCCGCGGCGATCCGTCGGCGGCGCTCATGGAAGTGCTCGACCCGGAACTGAACCACTCGTTCACGGACCACTATCTCGACGTCGAATACGATCTCTCGAAGGTTATGTTCATCTGCACGGCCAACGTGCTGCACACGATTCCGCAGCCCCTGCAGGACCGCATGGAAGTTCTGCGGCTGCCCGGCTACACCGAACAGGAAAAACATCAGATCGCGCAGCGCTTCCTGGTCTCGCGGCAACTGGAAGCTACCGGCTTGACGAAGGACAACGTGCAGTTCACCGACGAGGCCGTGACGTACATCATCCGCCACTACACGCGCGAAGCGGGCGTGCGCAACCTCGATCGAGAAATTGCCAACGTCTGCCGCAAGGTGGCCCGCAAGGTTGTCGGCGAGGGAAAGAGTTTCACCGCCGAAATCAATCCGGCGAACGTCAACAACTACCTCGGTATTCTGAAGTACCGCGATTTCCTGGCGGAAAAGAAAAATGAAATCGGCCTGACCACCGGCCTCGCCTGGACCGAAGTCGGCGGCGAAGTGCTTTCGATCGAAGCCACGCTGATGCAGGGCAAGGGCCGGCTGACCTTGACCGGAAAGCTTGGCGACGTGATGCAGGAGTCCGCGCAGGCCGGCATGAGCTACGTGCGGTCGCGCAGCCATCTCTTCGGCCTGCCGAATGACTTCTACCGACATATTGATATCCACATTCACGTGCCGGAAGGCGCCATCCCCAAGGACGGACCTTCCGCCGGGATCACGCTGTGCACCTCGATCGTCAGCGCGCTGACCCTGATTCCCGTGCGC
>Ga0209517_10003249_pt1 | contig 22197 bp, 31 predicted proteins | sample PeaSoiMetSII2010_FD_187695 | JGI IMG/M metagenome (GOLD analysis project Ga0209517, IMG submission 187695) | Peat soil microbial communities from Weissenstadt, Germany - SII-2010 (SPAdes) (version 2) | ecosystem: Environmental > Terrestrial > Soil > Wetlands > Peat | place: Germany...
AATGGCCAACCAGAACGATATGCGTCCGGTGACTGTGGCGGAGATTGACGGTTCTAGAACGATAGGGTGAGAAAAATCAGCAACGGAGGATGGAGTTGTAACGTGGCAAGCTGAGCAACTGAAATTCCGCGTTCGGCACTGATATCCAAGACAGAACCACTTGTGGTGAAATCAGACGAGTTCCCAGAGATTTCAATGCGCCCTGCACGATGGCCATGCGCAAGAGAACTGCTGCTCGCGCTGCCAGAAGTGCCGTAACCGGTCCATGTACCATGGAATACGAACCCTGCACGGACGGAAAGAGAAAAATCATTAGAACGCATAGAACTGCCACCACAGCCAGTTCGCACGTGATGCGGCCAGAGAGCATTGAGGTGGGAACATTATATCGTGAGATGCTGACTGCTCAATCCGAATTTAGGAAGGCCGGGTGTTGTACGAAAGTCGATTCGTCGCCATGCCCTTCGAGGCACTGTGCTGGCGCCCGCAGTTTATCGTTCGCGCGACGGTGTTGGGCGAGAATCTAACGCGTGATCACCAGCGCGCGTCGCGCCTCGCGAGCTTTATGCGTGTGCAGACTGGCAAGGGCCCGTAGGAACTCACAGCCCTCGCAAGAATTCCCGATGGCGGGCTCCCGCACCTGATGTGTGGAGATCGCGGACCGCAGGCACGCGGCTGCGCCCTCAACTATTTCGCCTACAATTTCATCAAGTTTCATCGTACACTTCGCATGTCTCCGGCCTGGCCACTGGCGTTACGGATCGGCTCTGGAGCGTAGAGGACTTGGTTGCCCTCTGGGAATCTTACGAGCAGCGGAGGGCGGAAAGAGCGGCGTAGGTGAAGTGGCTTTTGCGACTGCTGACACTGGCCAGCACTACCGCGTGCGGCATATTATTCCTCGGCCACATGGACACAATATGGGTCGGTCTTGGTTTACTATGCTCTGGAATTCTCTATCGCTACCTCGTGCGGAATATGCGACCAATTTCAAAGTAGTCCACTACCCTACCGATGATCTGTGAAAGCCGCTCCCGTTTACGGACGACGTGGTGGTTTCCGTGTTCCTCAAGGCGTATGCGTACTAGACCCGCGTATTGCCCCGGCCTGATTTGAGAGAGTAAGCGCAAGAACCGCCGTTGCAGGTTTCCGGATGACGGGCGACTCCGGAGTTATCGGCCAAGCCCCACTTTTCTCTTTGCCGACTATCCACGAGCAATCCGCTCGACTCTGTAACCGGCCTCCGGCCACTCTCAAGATACCGAGATCGAAGGCAGGTGTTCTGGCTCGGCACGCTTGTGCCAGAGCCGTCATTTGTTGACGGGGTTATACGCACTGAGGGGATTTTCCTACACCTCCACCGAAGGCCGGGCCCGGGGCCGATAGCGAGCGGGGCAAGAGCGGCCGTGAGAGTGGGGCGCGGGGTGGGGCGGGTGCGTGGGCCGGGGCGCGCTCGCTAGCGGGGCTGGGGGGGGCAGGGTGCGCGGCCGCAGCGATGTCCTGCAGCAGGTCAGAGGCCCGCCAGTCGGCGCCGTGGTACCACTTGAATACCTTTCCGTCGGGAGAGATGACTGCGGTGCTGAGCGAATGCGTGATCAGACCGCCTTCTTGCTTGTAGGTCAGAGCAAAATAATCGGCAAATTTAGGTAACTCGGCTGGCGGAATCGTAGAGAACTCCCAATGCGTAAAGAGCGCGGAATCTTTGCTTCCGGCGCAGGAGAAGCCGTATGCGCGCAGAACCTTGGGCGTGTCGTGGGCGGGGTCGAAGCTAATGCTGAGCAGGTGCGTTCTGCCGTAGCGTGCCGGATCGGCGCGGACCTGGCCGTCGATCGCGGCGAACTCATGGCTGACGCGCGGACAGAAGTCGGGGAACGGGCAGCGCGTATAGATGAGCGTGAGCAGCAGGGTCTGGCCACGATACTGATGCAGCGAGATGCGCTTGCCGTTCTGGTTGATGAGTTTGAAGTCCGGCACTGGGTCGCCCGGATTCGGGATATGGACGGTCGCGGTGGGCGTGCCAGCGGGAGCTTTCGAGTGCCCGGTAACTTTGACGTTCTCCAGCCAGTACTTGTCTGGCTCGACGACGACATCGGCGGTGATAGAGTCGCCGGGCTGCAGTTGATCCAGCGTGGAAGAAGGCTTGATGGTGTAGGGCATGATCATCGCGTCCATGAAGCCGGCGATGGGTTCGTTATCGATGTTGGCTGTGCCGGCGTTCTTGTCCACGGAGATGACCCTGCCCTTGAGGGAATAGCGCTTGGCAGCGGGTTGGCCGTTCGCGGCGCCGGGCTGCGATGGTCCTCGGTTGCAGGCGACAGAGAAAGCGAGCAGGGCGCACAGGCAGAACAGGGCAAGACGTGGCGACGAATTGAGTGGGCGGTTCATGTTCCGTCTTCTTTCATTATCTCCGACCATTGTCTCTGACTTCAGTAGTGTAGCCTCGATCCATGAGCGAAAACGCCAGGGTGGACTCCGCGTGTCCGAGATCATGTTTCGAAACATTCGGCTGCCGCTCAAGGCCGCGCTAGCTGCGATTCTTTGCGCGGTTTCAAAACGCTCTGCCTCATATCCCGTCAATTCACGCTAGGCCGGGACGAGCTTCATTTCTCCGTTCAGGTTTTTCCGCGACAGCCGCAGGCGGCCTGAACTCGATGCCCGCCAAACAATGGGGGCAGCGGATGAAAACAGGCGAGATGGGTATACACTTATCCACGCAATGGCTGCCTTAGTCCCCGGCAGCCCGAGGCCCGCGCTACACTGTCGCGGAGGTTTTTATGGCCGACGTCGTCTACGTTTCTAGCATTCATATCGAGCGCATCAAGGGCCCATTGCGCGTCGCGCGCTTGCCCGGCGAGGCTCAGCCCGTCTATTTCAGCGTACACAGCGAGATCGCGAAGCATTACGGTCTGGACATGTCGCGTTTTGGCACCGAGTCGCACGCATCCACGATCGACTACGTCATCGCCGGACTAGGCGGTTGAATGCTCGGCACATTTGCCGGCGCGCTGGATGCGCGCAAGATCAACGCTAAGGAAGGCCGCCTCACTGCCGACGTGCGCGGTGAAGTCGAAGAAGAAGACAGGGTCCTGATCATCCGCCGAGTGCACGTGACGTTTCACCTGCGCGCCGCGAATCCTGACGAAGTCCGCGAAACCGTGGACCGCGTCCACAACTTGTACGCGGAAGGGTGTCCCGTGTACCGCTCGCTGAAGCCGGCGTTTCAGATCACCTCCGGCGTGGAGGTGGTGCCCGAGCAGGCGGCAGCGATGTTATAGGCGTTCGAGGAGCGTCCGGCCAGCTTGCTTCTGCGCTCCGGGCCGACCCACTCCGAAGACGAGGGATGCAAACGTCTTCATTGCTGAATAGCAAGTTCTGGCACAGCGAAAAGCAGTTCCTTAGGGCGATTGACCAATTGCGCGGTTTCGCCGGTCATAAACTTGCTCCAGCCCGGCGAGTCGAACTTGAGTTGGAGACCGAGCACATCGCGATAGAACTTCACGGCTTTGCTCTGTCGGACACGAACTTGATCACATACCGAGCTGCGTTCCTTGCGTTTCGCGCCTCCACTGGACGGTTTGGTGTCATTTATCACAATCCGGCGCGGAAGCGAAGCTCAACAGACTAGAATGAACATGCTGGAAGCCGAAGCCATTATGTGATGCCCGTCACTGCGGCACAAGCTCAGTCGCCTTGTAACTTTCTGCTGATTCGCAAATCTCATATAATCTCTGTCTCTTGTCGTCTGCAACGGAGCGCAATTATGCACTCACGAACCGACAGTCGCAAGTTCAAAACCATCAGCCGACGTGAGTTGTTGAAACTCGCACCGGTAGTAGCGCTGGGCGCATTTGCCATCCCGCAACTGCAGAAGCCACTCCTCAAGGGCGGTCTTGGCTTCAGCGATTGGGCCTCGGCGAGGCTCTTCCGCTCCGGCCATTTGGCGCCTACATTTGCTGAGTCCGACCTGACCCCTTTCGATAAGTTCCCGATTAATGATTACGACGTAGATGATCCTCAAGTGGATTTCGACAAGTGGACTCTCACGGTGACGGGTGAGGTGCAGAAGCCGGGTGATTACACTCTCGCGCAGATTCAGGCTTTGCCCAAGTTCACGCAAAACACACGGCATGTTTGCGTCGAGGGATGGGACGTAATTGGCCGGTTCGGTGGGGTGCGCCTCTCCGACTTCTTGAAGATGATTGGCGCTGACCCGACGGCCCGCTTCGTGACCGTCGAATGCGCGGATGACTACTACGAGTCGCTCGACATGGTCACCGCCGTGCATCCGCAGTCTTTGCTCTGCTACGAAATGTACGGCAGACCCTTGACCCGCAAACACGGCGCTCCACTGCGTCTGAGCATTCCCACGAAGATTGGCTACAAGCAGGCAAAGTACCTCACCGACCTCAAAGTGAGCCATGTACTGGAAAAGGTCGGCTACTGGGAAGATCAAGGCTACTCCGAATTCTATGGTCTGTAGCCCGGAGAGATGACTATGGCCACCCGCGCAATAGCAATCGAAGACGTGAAGACGGGCGAAGCAACTGAAGCGGTGTACGAGCACCCTTTTGTGGTTCGCCTCTGCCATTGGGTGAACGCCGTAGCGCTGTTCGTAATGGTCGGCAGCGGACTTCAGATCTTCCGCGCTTTCCCGAGCTTCGGCGCAAAGATCCCACAAAAGGATCTTCTCAACTGGCCCAAAGCTTTCGCGCTCGGCGGATGGCTGGGAGGCGCGCTCCAGTGGCACCTCACCTTCATGTGGATCTACATCGCGACCGGACTGCTGTATATCGGCTACCAGATCTTCAGCGGAAACTACAAGCAGGTGCTCTTTGTACGACGTGATCTCCCTGGTGTGTGGCCGATGGTGCGCCACTACTTTTTTTTTGGCCCCAAGCCGCCGACCAGGGAGGCCTACAACCCGCTACAGAAACATGCGTACACCTCTGCGATTGCGTTGGGCGTGCTGTCGGTGCTGACGGGTTTCGCAGTATGGAAACCGGTGCAGTTCTCGTGGCTGGCGTGGATGATGGGCGGCTTCCACTGGGCACGGCTGTGGCATTTCCTGATCATGTGGGCGATGCTGGCGTTCGTGTTCGGACATCTGGTGATGGTGGCGCTCCATGGCTGGAACAACTTCGTCTCCATTTTGACAGGATGGAAGAAGGACCCGGAATACCGATCAGAATAGTAACCGTTTGTAACTGCAGTGCGCCACGGTGAGGAACGATGCCGGAAGAAGTGACTTCGCTGGAACATCCAGCGAAACCATTCAACGAAGAGATGCTGATCCAGCGTATCCGGAACGGCGAGCATGATCTTTTCTACGAGTTGATCCGGCCCTACGAAAGGCGCGTGTACTCTACGGCCTTTGCCATTTTGCGCAATGAGGCGGATGCCGAAGACGTAGCCCAGGAGGCGGTGCTGAAAGCTTTTAAGCACATCCGGCAGTTCCGTGCCGAGGCGCGGTTCAGCACCTGGCTGACCCAGATCACCATCAACGAGGCGCGTATGTGGAGAAGAAAAGAACACGCCAACCTTATGGAGTCGATCGTTGACCGTCAGGACGAGGAGGGCAACTATACTCCCCGCGATTTTGCCGACTGGCGCGAGATCCCTTCGGAGACGCTGGAACGCAAAGAGATCCGGCAGAAGCTGGCCGAAGCGTTGGCCTCGCTGGGAGAGAAGTACCGCGAAATTTTTGTCCTGCGCGATATGCAGCACTTGAGCATTGAAGAAACCGCCAAGGCCCTTGGGATCTCAACCGCATCGGTTAAGACGCGCTTGCTCCGGGCTCGGCTGATGCTGCGCGATCTGCTCGCGCCGGGGTTCAGCGGTAGCTGGAGCACTAAGCTGTTTATTGTTAAGGGGACGAAGCCATGGTAGTCAGCTGCGAAGAAGTGTGGCGGGAGATTTCGAACTATCTCGAAGGCGAAGTGAACCCGAGTTTGCGCGCTGCCATGGAAGAGCATTTCCGCGCGTGTAAGCACTGTACAGCTGTGCTCGACGGCACGCGCAACGTGATCCAGTTGTATGGCGACGAACGGATGGTTGAAGTTCCATTGGGATTCAGCTACCGTCTGCACCGGAGGCTGGAAGAGAGTGTGTCTGGTAGCAGGAGAGGCTTTCTCGGATGGATGGTCGCCGCAGCCGCGGCAGTCCTGGTCGCCGGCAGCTTCGAGCTGGGTCGTTCCTCTGTGTTTAGCCATCCGGACTTACGGTCCGAGCATGCGCAACCTGGTAGCGGCGTCCCGCCCGACATGATGGTGGTGGTTTCGGCGGATGGGAAAACTTTTCACGCAGCTGGGTGTCCCTTCATCCACGACAAGGCACACATTCAGACAATCCAGGCCCGGGAAGCGCTGCGACAGGGGTACGCGCCTTGCGTGCGCTGTATGAGGAAGTACTTGAGCGCGAGTCTCATCTCACCCTTGGCCTCCGCCGATTCTGAAGCTCAAGTCTCCGGTTCGGAAGACCCGAGCCTAGAATAAAGAAGGTTAAGCACATCGATACCAGCCATTGCCGCTCACGCAGTGGCGAGAGTGAGCTGGGGGAGAAAAGGCAGACCACCTCGGTGCGGGAGATTATGGTGCGGGAGATCATGGGCTGCAACTCAGACTTGATCACAGCTTATTGCTGCCCCTCATGTAGCCCAACCAGAGGGGCAGCCTAAAGCGCTACTCAGAGATCAGTGCTGCATCTCGTCTTTCTTCATACTGTCGTTCTTCATAGTGTCCTTGATCTCGTCTTTTGCTATCTTGACCGAGGACACTTGAATCTCGTTCTTGGCAGCGTCGACGTGTGCTTTGACAGTAACGTGATGTCCTTCATGACCCTTTAAGGCTTCTGGATTGCTAACCGTCCACGTCTTGTTGTCCTTGTCGCTCACGAACATCTTCCCGTCATCGCTGATCTTGCCTGAAACGGTCATTGCCTTTTTCGACATGTTGTCAGCTTTCATGTTGTCGGGTTTCATCTGATCACCCTGTTTCATCGTGTCGCCGGACTGTGCAAAGGCGGCAAGCGATACTGCCAGGAAACACATGCCCATCAGCCTGTAAATCATTTTCCTCATGGAATCCTCCTAATTTTTGTTGGAATTTGCGCCCAAATGCGGGTGGCGCAGACCGGTTGCGGCTTCGGCTACTGAAAAGCCTAGTAGCGATGCTCCCAGAGATGGCAACAGCAATAACGCAAAGCTGAGATTCAACTTCATCGCCTCCTATCTTTCGCTGATCTAACCCCAAAAGACCGGCGAGCAAGGCCCGCCGGCTGAGGGAAAAAATGAAGAGAACCACTACTGGCTGATCGCCACCCCATTGAAGGCGGCAACACCGATCGGGCTTGAAGTCGCGGCGAGGGACAGGTCGCCGTAAGTGTCGATAGCAAAGACGGCGACGCGCCCACCGCTGCCGTCCGCTGCAGTGTAAATAACGGCGAGCCACTTGCGGTCACGAGAAACTGTTACGTCAGTCGGTACGCCCGGCACGGGCACGGATTTGTAAAATGTCCCGCCTTGTCCGTCGCTGAAGAATATCGAGATAGCATGCCCTGGGGAATTGCCCGTATACCACGCGCTCCCTGGCCCCTTAGCCACCCAGCAGGGGGCGTTAGTGGGGTATGACGGTGTCGGTCGGCTATCGGGAAAACAGTCCCGTTCTCGTCCACAATAGCGAAGCTATCGACACTGTGGGCCGGAGTGAATCCCAGAATGTCTCGCCAGAACGCGGCTCCGAGCGGGACGCTGTTCGCATTGCTGGGGAGCGTTACGGTGGTGCTCGCCCCGCTGAGCGCCCCCTGCTGCGTGAGCGGCAGTTGAAGGACGGATCCTGACGTCAGGGTGACAGCCGCCCAGGTCTTGCCGACCGCTATCTGCGCAGCCGAAGTATCGGCGAGACCGACAACGGCTCCATCAACCATGCCCGATGGCCACGCATGACTCTCGGCGCATTTCGTGCCGACCACGAAGAGCTGTTCCTCGGTGAGCGCGACAGAATCGGGGTTCACGCAGCCAGGCGACAGCTTTATCGTTCGCCCAATGCCGATGGAGCCGTCATCCCGCACCAATTGGCTGACGCTATTTGATCCGTAGTTTGCTACAGCTCCGAGATCGTCCCTGAACTGTAGAACTCCAGCGTTAGTGCTCGCGCCGCCATTACCACCCGTCGGCAACATGTCCACCAAGGATAGCGAAGGCGTCCCCGCTGTATCCAGCTTGAACACAACTACATCGTTGCCGCTTGCGTTATTCGTGCTAGTCAGCACGAACATATCGCGTTTGTGATCAGCCGCAGTCGCCGACACGACCGCGAGGAACATAATTGCCAGCATTCCGCTGACGCGACACAAATTGGTTTTCACGGTTTTCTCCTTTATCAACCTGCAAATCATCTTCCTCATGGATTCTCCTACCTTTTTTGTTTGGAATTTGCGCCCAAACGCGGGCGGCGCGCATGGGATGCGCCAGCAGCCAGAAAGTTACACAGGCTGGACATCCCTCCGAGGTAAAAAGTTCAACCAGCACTGGAGTACGGCCATCCGCAGCGCGTGCAGGTTCCGAACCCTGCGTCAACACCCAAGGCTGTTATTGAAAGTGCAGCTATCGCAGAAATAAGTGAAAGCTTCATGGTTTTCACCTCGTTTATGTCCACCTTCCTTGATGTCCAACCTGAATGAAAGTTACGCCGGCCGTGAGATTGCGGATCAAGAAGGTGCGAAACTTTTATCTTTCCGCGGACTCTAACAGGATCAGGCGCTCGGAATCGACTTGCCAAGAGCCACGAGGAGTTGTTATGTCCAGCTTGTTTTCACGCTTGTCTGTCATGTTCTTGACAGTGACATTCGCGGGCGTAACTGCCTGCAGTGCAGGGGACCGTGCGAGTGCCTCCATTCCGAACCCCGCTTTAGACGCTCCAATTGCTAAGACCAAAACCGAGCAGACGGCGGTTGTCGCTGGCGGCTGCTTCTGGGGAATCCAAGCCGTGTTCCAGCACGTAAAGGGCGTGATCAGCGCAACGTCAGGATACTCTGGAGGCTCAGCCGAGACCGCAGAATACGAACTGGTCAGCACGGGCGAAACCGGCCACGCAGAGTCTGTGAAGATCACCTACGATCCTTCGCAAATCACTTACGGCCAGCTTCTTCGGGTCTTCTTCTCCGTGGCCCACGACCCCACGCAGTTGAACCGGCAAGGCCCCGACGAAGGTACCCAGTATCGTTCATCCATTTTCTATGGCAGCGACGAACAGAAACGGATCGCCGAGGCGTATATTGCACAACTCGAAAAGGCCAGGGTTTTCCCACGCGCCATCGTGACCCAGGTAGTCCCATTGAAGGCCTTTTATCCGGCAGAGGCCTACCATCAGGAATATGCCGCGCACCATCCAGACAACCCGTATATCGTGTACAACGATGCTCCCAAGGTCGAGCACCTTCGCCAGGAGTTCCCTGATCTCTACACCGGAAAGTAGGAGAGAGCTATGTTCAACTCCGATCTCGACCGCGAAGGCTCCACAAACGTTCGTCGCCGTGTCTTCTTGACCAGCGCCGCAGCGGCCATAGGCGGCCTGGTGTTCTGGCAGTGGAAAGAACCGCACGTTCTGGAAGCCCCGGCTGCCGCGGCCACCTAGCCCAAAGAAGTCACGATCGTTCTCTTCTCTGACTCCGGGCAGCGGTTGAACAAAGTTCGCGTCGCCATGGTCATTAAGACCGCAGCCGAATGGCGCAAACAACTCTCTTCCGGAGTCTTCGACATCACGCGCAACGCCGATACCGAAATCGCCTTCTCCGGCAAATACTGGAACCAGCACGACAAAGGAATCTACCGCTGCATCTGCTGTGACAATGCGCTGTTCGACTCGGTCACCAAATTCGACTCCGGCACCGGCTGGCCCAGTTTCTGGGCGCCCATTGCCGCCGAGAACGTCCGCGAGATCCGCGATACAACTTATGGCATGGTTCGCACCGCGGTTTCCTGTACGGAATGCGATGCCCACCTAGGCCACGTCTTCGACGACGGCCCCGAGCCCACGCACCTTCGCTACTGCATGAATTCTGCGTCGCTGCGCTTCGTGAAGCATCCCTGATGGGGTGCGAGTGAACTTGTTTGGCAAGTTTCACGCGCCTGAAAACAGTTCGCACGCTCAAAACGAAAAATGCCCGAGATCCTTTCGAATCTCGGGTATTTTGTTATCGCTTAGAGAGCGTCGTACCCTTAGACAGCGGTAACGTTCTCCGCTTGCCAGCCCTTGGGCCCCTTGGTCACGTCGAACTGCACGGTTTGGCCTTCTTGCAGGCTCTTGAATCCGCCAGCTTGAATAGCGGAGAAATGCACGAAAACGTCTTCGCCATTTTGACGGCTGATGAAGCCGTAGCCTTTGGCGTCGTTAAACCACTTCACTGTTCCTTGTTCCATTGATATTCCTACTTCCATTTTGGTTTTCTGCTGAGAAGAATCGCTGCTGGTGAGAAGGGGTGACGCTGGTTGGCGGAACCGGTCTTTCAACTGCGGGTGAATCAAACTTAGCTGATAGTGTTTGGATGCATCGCCGCGAGATAACGACTCAGAACCTTGCAACACGCATTGAGCTGCGCTTGTCACCATTGCATGTCGACGCGGAATAGCTTCTTCGTGCTACTTGTGGCTACATAGCATGAAAGAAACGCAAAACTCCAGATTCACGCGAGCTGTTTGTACGTTGGGCCCCTAGAGTCGCGACGTTCCTCCTCCTACACTGCTGAGATGGCGGAACTGAAGGCATAGAGATCACACCTGAAGCCTTCACGGTCTTCCCTGGATTGTTCTGTCCTTAATAATGCTCATCTTCTTCACAACCAAGCTCCCGTTTGCGCGATCAGAATCTAGGCGAACTCCGACATCCGCATGGGTCTGATTGTTGGGTCCGTTGTGGGTCCAATAACTCCGGTCAGAATGGGTGTACGAACGACGATAAAGGTAAGGATTGCAACTACTTAGGCTCGGGCGACTACAGCCCTGAAAAGGCTGGCGTCGGCGGTTCAACTCCGTCCCTGGCCACCATAGTTCGCAAGCCCTTAACGACATCGTCCCACCTGGCTTGGCTCCATTTGGCTCCACAATTTCAGCGGTGCTCCTCGCGGACGTTCTCTATTGAAATCCGAGTCGTTCGGGCACGAGCATGACACTAGTCTGCTATCATCGCCAACCGAGGAGGATCGATGGCGCACATGTCTGGAGTTGGGGACGGAACGTCAACGCGCACAGAGGCAGATGGATCAAATCGACGCCGCGCTCGCCGCCTTGGGGAACTTGAACTCCAGAGGTCAGGGTCGCAGGAAGGGTCACACCATGTCGGCTGCTGCGCGTCGGAAGATTGCCGCTGCACAACGAGCAAGGTGGGCGAAAGCGAAGGCGAAGAAGAAATCGTAGCAAGAGAATTTCCAGACGAGGCGGACTGTGACCGACGAAATTTTTCTTCATGGACCCCAGTCTAGTGCGATGCTGGGACTCCCAGTGGACTTTGCCGCGAGAGCAGCCTCGTTCACGGAATGTTACTTGGGCAAGGCGGGGAGGGATGTATTACCAAACTCGTTCGGTGCCCCGTGATGGGTCGAAAGGCGCTATTGCATCTTCGCGTACTCCGCATTGGCTTCTTTCAGGATGGGGATGTCGGGGGGCGTGCTCAGGGCAATTCAGTGTGCAGCTTGAGATCTCTCGGAAAGGAAATCGGACTGGCACTGTTTCGCGGCGGTGAGCAGCTGAGTGAACTCAGGCGTGCCTCGCAGGGTCGCGAACGCAGAGTCATTCTGCAGGCCATTGTAGGCGCAATAGTGTCCCGCGACGATCGAGCTCTTGAGCAGACTCAGAGCGAGGTCCTTCTGACCGCAGAAAACGAGGTCAGGTGCGACTACGTATCGGACTTCGGCGTCAGGATCGGCTAACTCTCTGGCTGCGAATTCCCGGGCGAGGTTGGCCGCATTGGCGGACGATGGGGAATCGATGCACGCCGTCATCATCTGGGAAAACCGGTCATCGGCATGTTTCTGAATTGTGTCCCGCGCTTGCGCCAATTTTCCCTCGCGAATGTAATGCCGTATCAGGTTCGACGATGCCCATGTCGATCCGGCATCGAGCTGGAGAAAATCCATTGCTCGCGCGTAGTTCCCCAGTTGGTCGAAAGTAAACGAACACGAGCGTAACTGAAAGTTGCCCCGATCCAGGGACAGGGCGGCGTCGCACTGGTGCGCAGATTCCTCGGTTGCTCCCCCGTAGCGCAGGACATAGGCCAGAGCGAAGTGGGCCAGGGCGTTTTCGGGATGCCGCTCTACCAGCCCTTTGGCGTCCATGTAGGCTTTTCCTAACTGTCCTCTTTCGACCTGATTCGTGACCAGCCAACGCGCTGCGCTGACGAGGTTTGGATCCAGTGCCACCGCTCGTTCAAGGGCGGCGTTTGAGCGCTGAAACATGGCCTCGCCGCCGTTCGAATAAGCCGAATCGTAACTGTAGCGTTGTCCCAGAGCGCCCCAGGCGGGAGCGTAAGTGGGGTCGAGTCCTACGGCGCGCTCCAACATGGCGATCGCATCTTTGTTAGGAAGAGGATCATGCGGCAGCGAGACGCTTCGCAGGTAGAGGTCGTAGGCCTCTTCGTTTTTGGGATGTGTGCCAGTTTCCCCTGAATCCGTTCCGGCGCCAAGAGCGGGAACCAGCCCTTGGCGAACTCTCGCCGTGATCTGGCTCCGCATGGCAATCATGTCGGGAGCGGAGACGGTCATGGTGTCGCGCCAAAGTGTGCGGTTGTCCGCTACGTCCACGGCTTCCAGAGTAATCTGAAGCTGGTCGCCTTCTTTCATATAGTGTCCGGTGACGACGTCCGTCACGTGCATGGCGCGGCCGGCTTCTTGCAAGTCGAGGGTGGGAGAGTCGTACTTGCTGGTGGTAGCGAACGGGCGGATCGATAGGGAGCGAACGTAACTGAGCGCGGTTGCGATTTCGTCGGCTAGAGCAAGGCGCAGAAAATCCACATCCTTATCGGAGCCCAGATTCTGCAAAGGAAGAACGGCGACGGTTCTTTGACTGGCGGTAACCACAACCGGTGCGGAGCGCTGCTTGACGAACCAAAAAAGAGCGGCCAGCACCACGACCGCCGCGGCAAGTAGTGCGGCGATCTTTCCGCGGCGGGAACGGTTCTGTATCGAAGCCGTAGGCGGTTTGCCCACAGATACGGCGCTCGATAACGGAGACGGAGCAAGCGCAGGGGAGGAGCCGGATGCTGGCGACTGCGGTTGCGCGGCAACCTGAGAGCCGCTTTCCTGTGCGACCGCCACCGTGCCGGAACTCGCAGCCAGGGCTCGTTCCGTATCTGTATCTCGCTTCAGCCGCTGCAAATCGGTTCGCATGTCGGCTGCGTGCTGGTAGCGTAGATTGCGATCTTTCTCCAGCGCCTTGTTGATAATGTCTTCGAGCTTGGGCGGCACATCGGGATTCAGACGCACCACGGCCACCGGGGCGCGGTTCACGATGGCTTCACAGATCATCGCCGAACTTTCTCCGCGGAACGGCAAATTGCCTGTCGTCATCTCGTACAGCACCGCCCCAAACGAGAAGAGGTCGGTACGCGCATCCAACTCTTTAGCCCGCACCTGCTCCGGCGACATATACGCTACCGTTCCCACCATTGTGCCCGGACTGGTCAGATGCTCCGCGTCCAATGTCTGCGTGTTAAGAGAAGCAATCTTGCTCGAAGAACTGCCTGCAAGACTGACCTTCGCCAGCCCGAAGTCCAGAATCTTGGCGTGTCCGCGCTTGGTGACAAAGACGTTTGCGGGCTTGATGTCCCGGTGGACGATGCCTTCGGAGTGAGCCGCGTCCAGTGCGTCCGCAATCTCGATGGCCAGCGAGAGAATCAACTCGGTTTCCAGCGGTCGGCCAGCAATGCGGTGCCTCAGCGTCTGGCCGTCGAGAAACTCCATGGCGATGAACGCCTGTCCGTTCTCCTCGCCAATGTCGTGAATCGTGCAAATATTGGGGTGATTCAGTGCGGAAGCGGCTTGCGCTTCGCGTCGAAAGCGAGCCAATGCCTGCGGGTCGCGAGCAACTTCATCGGGCAAGAACTTGAGGGCTACAAAACGATGGAGGCGGGTGTCTTCCGCCTTATAGACAACACCCATACCACCGCCGCCGAGCTTTTCGACGATGCGGTAGTGCGAGATGGTTTGACCAATCATCGGTGGGCGCTGGGACTCAGGCTGCAATAGTAAGGATGTGAGGAAGCTGAGTCAACGAGGGGCACACCGAATGATGCAGGAAAGGGCAAATCCCGTGATTTCGGGCTTTCCCAAGCCCTCGCCAATCAGGTGGTTCGAAAGGGTATCTGCGGCAACTTCATTTTATGCGGCCTTTCGCCCCCTGTTTCGCCTCGGCTGAAGATGGTCAGCCAGTATACCTTCCAGACCAGTAAATAATCGGTTGGGATTCGATAGGGGGATAGGGGTCAGCGTGGTTCCCTTGAGCGTCGGAAACATGAAGGGAGATTCTCTTCAACGTAGTCTACGGTGGAGAAAGTCGTCATCCGCTCGGCTGTCCTGCCGACGTAGATGGATCGGATCGCTGACTGTCAAATCGCGGCAGCAGTTCAGCGAATTTCTGGTCAACGTTCTCCCGGCTCTGATGCAGAGTGCCCTGCTCGTCCCGAAGAGGTCGATTCGGGTCGCCCTTAAAAGATAGCCAGTTGAAACTGGTGACGGCCGCGAAATCGTGATCTTTGATCAGCACCTTTGCGTGCGTATTGCCAAATCGGACGAAGCGAAAGTTTAGGTACTTGTCCTTTAGTTTCCTAAGACCTTCGATTGCAGCCACATCCTTCGCCCGAGCTTTTGTTTTCGCTTCCTCAGCGATGCCGTAGCCTATGTACACCGCCACATTTTTTCGCAAAAGCTGTTCCAGCTTCTGGGTAAAGTCCTTTGTGACTATATCTGCACGTATCCATGGCGAGATGATCATAAGTCGTTCACGGCAATTATTCGTAGCATCGTCCAGAAGGGGCGGGTGATCCAACACATACAGATTCCGCACCTCGACCCGTCGTGCCTCATCTCGCAATTTGGAGAGTTCTTGTTCTGCTGCTCGCAGTTTTTCACGTAAAGCATCTCGTTCGTCCGGATTTTCGTTCAAGTCCAGTGCGTGTGCTGTCTCTGCCGCAGTCGTTTCCGCTGCGACAGTAGCTTCGTGAATCGCTTCATCCGTCCCAGCTGAAACGGCGTCGATCGGCTGTGCGGCGGTTGCAAGTTCCTGCTGTTCGGCTGCTTCAGGCCGAAAAGATTGCGCTAGGCGCCGGAACCCTGCTGAATCCGCAAAGGCCATTTCATGATCGCGAGACAGCTTTCCGTCGACTACAAATGCAATCTGCCGATCATCAGCTTAGGTACTCTTGAAAAGCAGAGCGATGGCCCGAATGTACAAACGCTTGATGTTCTCAAGAGATCTAATTGCGAGTACATCGCGGCTCTCCTCTGACTCTGCGCGAAATTTGCGGATTACACGCTCGATGCCGAACGGTGTTATGTCAAGTAGCTGCGGTCGTTTGGGAGGAATCTGGTCAATTTCGATGAGGCCTTCGTCCTCAAGCTCTCGATGCTTCAACGGTCGTTGGAAACGGTACAAAGTTGGCTTGCGTGTTAGCGCATCAAAATGAATCGGGATCGTCCGTTCCTCTGGAATCACCATTTCCGCTGTTTCGATCGTCGCTTTACCTTTACTTGTAAGAGTCCAGGTCTGCTTGCCTCGCGGCGCGGTAAGCGCGATGCTGTCCGTTTGTGCCAATCCCGCCAATGCTGACTTTATAACCTGATCTTCAAGCCCAAGGAAATGCGACAACTCGGCTGCTGAGCGGATATTCATTGACAGGCATCGCAGAACGAATTCCTCAATCGGTGGAAGGCGCCGGTGCGCCATCGTTAGAGCTTGTACATTGATAGAATAAATTGGTAATGCTACCTCAGCATAATCTGCCAGCCTGTAGCCACTGCGCTGCTGATATCGTTTGATGATCTCTTCGGTCGTCAATTCTTATATTCCCGCAATGCACATGAAGTAGGGTTGTCTTCAACGTACTCAACAATCCGCCTGAATGGGTTTTCGCCGGATGCTGTACGACAAAAATAGTGATCTCCGACAAGAATCAGATACTGGCGTCCACGAGATAGCGCCACATTTAGCCTGCGTGTCTCTTTCAAAAATCCCAGGTTGCCTTCGGGATTCGACCGCGTTACTGAGTATATTGCGATGTCAGCTTCTCTTCCCTGAACTGCGTCGACGGTGTTGCATTCGATGTGTAGGGCATGTAGCTGTGACAATGTTCCCGCCAACATCCTACCGAGAAACTGCTTCTGCTCAGCGTATCCAGTTATTATCAAAACAGTCCAACTGCCACCTTTCGACTCCGCGATCCCGTTCATCCGTACTAACAGGTCATAAATCATCCGAGCTTCGCAGGGATTCGTGAAGCTAAGACCAGACGACGCTTGGTGTCTGTTCAACGAATGTGCGGTAGTCAACCATACCACCGGCTTCGGCAAGATATTCTGGAATGTGTTGTCCCACTTCTTGGGTGCGCTCTGCAGTTCTCCGGGGTAAAAGCAGTCGGCGATCAGATTCCCGATTTCTGGCACCATGCGATGCTGGATGGATAGAGCGGCTGTACACACAGCAGGCAATAAATCCTGCAGGCGCGTAAAAAGAGTTGCCGTGACCGCCGCTTCATCAAGGTTGTGTGCTTCGAGTAGCGTCTTATCGTGTAATCCCTCGTCGAGGAAAGGGGGCAATTGCTTGCTATCCCCAACCAATATCCACCGCCGCGCACGCGAAAGTGGCACAAGCGTCTCTGTGGGAGTTGCTTTTGATGCCTCATCGACAATGCAGAGCTCGAAATCGATATCGCCCAGTGAACGAATTGCAGCAACGCCCACGCACGTGCCAGCCACGACTTGTGAGGCCGAGATCAACGCAGCTTCGAAATCACTCACCCGTCCGAAGCGGGTTTCCCAATCTCCGTGTACTTTCACAAGTTCCTTGAATCGCCGTGCAGCCGGAGAGTCAGGAAGATATGTTTCAGCCCAAGTGTCGAGTTCTTGTGGAGAGAGGTTAAGCAACTCCGCTGCGTTCTCAGGCTCCAGTGTGCGAAGCGTTGACGCGAGCTTCTTCTTTTCCTTCGTAACCTGATCGACCAACTTCCTCACTCGTGCAAGATCCGCTTCCAACTGGACTAGATCATCAAAGCCTTCTTGATTCGCTTCCACATCCCTTGCTGTTGCGGAGGTATCGCGTAACTCAGCAATGTCCTTCTCCAGACGCGCTTGATCTGATGACAAGTCTGCTGATTGTGTGATTGTGCTACTCAGCTGACGCAATAAGGTTGCCGTCTGAAAGTGCTGCCGGGAAATGCCGTTCTCTGTTGCCCAGCGCTTCAAATACTCACGCCCACGGTCGAGGACTTCGTTGCGCCAGGTTTCCATCTGATTATCAAGCAACAATGTTTCAACTTCTTTAGAGATCGCGGATTGTCTGATTTGCCGACACGCACTATGCGGAACGGTGTTTCTCCCCGTCCGAGCCTCTCTACGGCATTGTCCAGCGCTACATGCGTCTGGGATGTCAGTAAAATGCGAGCGCGAGGATTCTCCGCGAGAGTTTGGCGGATGACCTCTGTTATGAAGGTTGTTTTCCCTGTGCCCGGCGGCCCTTTGACAACGAGGAAGTCGGTTGTGCCCACTGCCTTGGCGACCGCTTCGCGCTTTGCATCGTCTAACTCTGTGTCGAAGAATATGAGTTCGCGGGAGTCCTGAGGAGATTGCGTTCGATCGGGATGTACGAGTAAGAGTCTTAGGTCAGCGCGAACAGAACGGTCATAGCGAATCGCATCAAGCGCATCCTTTTGGCGGCGTATCGCCTCACGTCCAGCCCAATTGTCGATGACTAATTCTCCATTGATCGGCAGCTCGTCCGAGACATGTCGGTCAACGAATAACGTGAGCTTGGTTCCGTCTATCTCGCCGACTTCACCGGTGACCAATGTGCGGTGTCCATCGCTAACCTGACGTAACTGCGTAATGACATCCTCTTCAGGGGCAGCCAGAAGATGGAACAAAACTCGATTTTCGCTGACGTTATAACCTCGATAGCGAAGCGGCTGCTCTTTTTGGCGCTCTAGCTCTCGTTTCATCTTCAGGACGGCATCCCATGTCCTAAACAGTTCTTGCTCCTGAAAGGCAGCCTCTCGCGCTCGCAGTTCTGCTTCATGCTCTTCAAGGCCTTGCTTGATGTTCAGTAATATTGCTCGCGCCTTTTCGTTGCTCTGGGCTCGTCCGACTCGAAATCGCAACGGAGGCTGAAAGGCTCGCTGGCGCTTTTCTTCGAGCAGGCTGCTCGATAGTCTACTGGCGTTGATGACGACAAGTTGACCATCGAAAACACGATGTACTGCAACGTGGCATGAGATCGAGGCTCCGTAAAGCTGAAATTGTTCTGTCGAATCAGGGTCGTTGCTGTAGAAGGGCAAAACTCCACATCCGGTATTCAAATCCTGAATGACAAAGGCTGTCAGGTCGTCTTTTGATTTTCCCGGAAACTCACGACGTAACTTCTCGACCGCTGCGCTGGAGAGTTCGAGATAAACATCCTGCCGTTCGATCCAAGTAGAGTCACGAGGAGCCTGTATCGCTTCTAACTCACACAAAAGCACCGCGGCGTTCAGTTGTCGCTCGGCCGGTTGAACCGATAGAGCTTTTTTCAACACGCCGTAAACGTCCTGCGGGACATCGATATCGTCCAAGGCAGAAAACAGTTCTTCGTGGATCACCAACGGTTTTTCGTGTAAACACTGCACGGCTAGTGCGCCGAAGCCAAAGACATCTCGGGTTGCGGTAAAAGATCCATCGTCGAGTTCTGGCGGGCAAAAAGGACGAGAAACGAATTCATTTAGCGTAAGACCCGGTTCTAGCCAAGTCTTAATCTTGGAAATTCCAAAATCCGCGAGCTTCGGTACTCCATCGTCATCAAGCAGGACGTTCTTTGGCTTCACATCCCGGTGGATAACCTGCCTCGAATGGGCGAATGCCAAGGCTTTCAGGAGTGGCCTACCTATCTCCGTATAGAATGAGTCCCAGCCTTGAGCCGCGGACTTCAAAGCCGCGGCTGAAAGATCTGACTGCATCCACTCCAGCACTAGAAATCGTCTGCCAGTAGCCGAATCAACTCCTTCGTCTTTCAATTCGACGATATGGGGGTGGCGCAGTGCTCGGAGGGCGCGGACTTCGCGATCGTAAGCCTCGTGCAAAACGTCGTCTTCAAGGTCGCCTTTTCGGAACAACTTCACTGCGACGTCAGTACATTCGCGAATGTCGTAAGCCCTATAAACATCAGCAGTGCCGCCTGACCGAATTTCGGGCTTGAGTGCGTAACGCGTATTGATTACGCGAGATTCAGCCATGAAGTTGTCCTTGAGAGGCGTAGCTCTGGAACATTATGGCAGATCGCTGAATCTGCAGCAGGCGTGCCGACAGGCGAGCAGATCAAACAGACCAAGATGCCAGCCGAGAGCAGGAATTTATGCGTCCAATCACAATGACCTGTGATCGTTGGCGTGCATTCCATGCAGGGATTGCAGCAGCACGTTGGTACCCGAAGGCGAACAACCGAAAGGCTAGGAAAACCAAGCACAACCGCCAACGAGGGAGTCCCGCGTTGCCGTGTTTCGGCAGGCATGCCGATGGTCGGCAGGCTAATGGAAGGAGTCTGGACTAGGGAAAAAGACGATTCTGAATCTGGGCAAGCTCCACTGGCGCGGAGCACTTCTCGTCGTCGTTGCCCACATGATTGACGCGACTGCTTACCGGGTAGGCATGCCTCCCAACCATCAATCCAGCGACAATGATCGCAACGACATTCAGGTATTCCATCATGAGTTCCTCCCTAAGCTACACCCACAGGCATAAGTCAGGCGGCCTTCCTTCTCAGAAGAAACGCGGCAACGATCATCATGTAAAGCGCTGTTCCCCAGTGAATATAGATGGGCGGCGCGAAGCCAAGATGGCTCAGTATGACCAGCCCATCGCCGAACGGGATGAAAATTGCAATGGCGAAGAGTATTGCGGTGGTGCGCCGGTCTCCCCTCCAGAGGAACGACAGGACTACGAGACCCGAAAAGATGTCGCGAATTCCCTTGACCCACATAAAAGGAAAGGCGGCGGGGTCGTGGATCGGAATGCCGTAGGCAGTTGAGGCCCCAACCGGGTTGAGTATGAAGTTGATGCCGATTCCGATGATAGCTACCGGTATCACGAGAGTGCACCAGAAGAGCAGCGAATTCCTTCTCAAAGTCGAACTATCTAAGCTTGTTGTCGTGTTCATTTGTTTTTTCTTTCTCCCCGTCACTTGAGCGGAGAACTTGTTGAAGGTAACACCGCATCGAACGAGCATCGTAGGGCTTCAGCAGTTCCGAGACGACCTGCACGTCGGTCATGCCGGGATCGAGCCACAAATCATAGCTCTCGCGGTCGAGGATCACAGGCATTCGGTCGTGGATCGCTGAGGCCACGGCATTCGGAGTCGTGGTCAGAATCGAGCACGTTTCTACCGCGTTGCCGCTTCCATCCTTCCAGCGATCCAGATTCCCGCGAACGCGAACAACTCCCTTGCGTTGACTTCAAAACAGTACGGTTGCTTCGCTTTCCCCGTCCGCATCCGGTCATAAAATCCATGAACTCAAGCTTGATTCACGGAATCGCGGCCAGTAAATCGGCTGTCGGAGCGTTGTCCCCGAAAGTCTGGCTGACGTGCATGTACAAGTCGATATTGCCGGGGCCGAAAACGAAGCTTCCCCCAAGCTGAAACGGATTTCTGCCCAGCTTGTGTTGCCGGTGTCCGGCTGTACGGGCTCTTTTCCGTGCCAATGAATTATCCCGGCGAAAAATATGAAAGAGCGAGCCGTTCAGGAGACCCGCAGCACGATATGCCTGCCGCTCGGCATCAACCAGAAGTGGGAACTTGATTCCAGACTCCTCGCAAAAGACTTGGGCATAGTGTGCGTCGCCCAAGCCGATGGCGGCCAGCCGAGCGCCTTTATCGCGGAATGCCTGTTCGTGGTCGCGCAACTGCGCGATGTGCTCGCGGCAGAAAATTCATCCGTAGTGGCGAAGGAAGGCGATCACTGCGGGCTGGTTGGCCCAGATGGAGCCGAGTCTGACAGGCCGTCCTTCAGAGTCGGGCAAGACTATTCCCGCGAGCTTTTCACTCAGTGACTGCAGCACGACTTCATTCTCAGGTGACTCCTCAGGGCTGTCAAGCAAAGTAACTCAGTGCTCATAGCGTCGCACAACGGCACGCGAAAAAACGCCTCGCCATCAGCCCCAGTGTGATGAAGAACATGCGGTGATGGGAAAATCGTAGCTTCTACTGAACCGCTTGTGCCACATAGTCGGTCATCGTAAAATTCTACGCCATGGAATTCTTCCAGCTTCACCATCCGCTAAACGCGACCGTGTTGTGTGACCGCAAAGGCCGCGAGCAAGTGGCCGACTACTTGGAAGTGGATGATAGCGGTCACGAATATCGGCTCTGCGCTTCGCACACCGACAGCAAGACGTATTCTTCGAGGCTACCAACGCGGAAACCAAGTCCTGATCTTCCTTTTCGCAGCCGACCTGCTGCTTGGACCGTGGGCGGCACCCCTGCGCCCAGCGAGTTGTAGACGGCGCTAGGAAGAACACAAAAACGACACCATGACTTCGAGTGCGTGCAGTGCAGCCCGAAACTGCTGCCTGAACAGGATCGCGCCTGAAAACAGTTGACAGGCTCAAAACGAAAAATGCCCGAGATCCTAAGCAGCATTTCGATGTGGGGCATGAGAAGCTCTATCCTATCTGGTGTGGCGAGTCATCCGCCAGCTACGCTGGTCGTGCTTCTGTGGGTCGGGCCTTTTTCCGCTGCGCTGAATCCGTACAGCTGGGCCGGGTTCTCGGTCAGATCGTGCCGTTTCTAACGAAACCATAAGTAGCTGGGCAGAGGAGATTCGTCAATCATTTGATTATGAGCTAATCGTAGTCCCGACTCGTGGGCCGGGCTAAGCCCCCTTGCGGAAGGATTCGACGGCTTCCGCCTCTGAGTTGTATACGTCGAAGACCGTGAGCAACTTGGTGACCTGCAGCAAAGCGCACCTATGCTGCAGTGCA
>Ga0209517_10003250_pt1 | contig 22184 bp, 16 predicted proteins | sample PeaSoiMetSII2010_FD_187695 | JGI IMG/M metagenome (GOLD analysis project Ga0209517, IMG submission 187695) | Peat soil microbial communities from Weissenstadt, Germany - SII-2010 (SPAdes) (version 2) | ecosystem: Environmental > Terrestrial > Soil > Wetlands > Peat | place: Germany...
GATGGTCAGGCTGTCGCCGGCAGAAGCCGCATCCGGTCCCTGCGCGACGCCGCCACCCGAGGAGTACGCGGAATTGTTCAGAAGGTCTGTGCTGGTGATGCTTGCAGCAACCTCCGGGGAGGCCACTTCGACCCACACGCCGCCGCCGTTATAGGCGTCCGGGTTGGCGTTTTGGCCAGCAGAGCTGGCATAGACCGAGGTGTTGCCGCTGACGACAGAGTTCTCGAGCAGAATGCCGGTGGTGGTGTCGATGCCGCCGCCGGCGCCATTGGCTGTGTTTCCGCTGATGGTGACGCCGTTGAGGACAGTCCGTGGGGTGGAAGATCCGGAGGGACGGGCGGTGAGGTAGAGCGCGCCTCCATCGTCTTCGCCGTCTCCACCTCCGCCATCGCTTGTGTTAACGGAGGTGGAGGCCTTGTTATTCGAAAACGTTGTATTGGCGGCGCTGAGGCCGACGGGCGGGAAACCGATGTAGATGGCGCCTCCCTGTTCCGAGGTCGAGTTGCCCGAAATTGTGCCGCCGGTCAAGGTGAGCGTCGCGCTGCCGGCGTCGTCGGCGCCTGTGGTCGAATTGGTAACGCCGAAGGCATTGATGGCGCCGCCTCCGCCCCAAAGGATGGTGCAGTCTTGAATGTTGACACTCGACAAGGTCAGATTTCCGGACTCGTATGCGGTCCAGAAGATGCAACCGCCAAAGTTGTTTTCATCCCCCGTAGCACCGCTCGCATTGGGGTTGTTGGTGTTCTTGCCATTCTCCAGGGTCATACTTTCCAGCGTCGCATCGAAGGTGACGAAACCGGCATCCCCGTTGTAGGTACCGAAGGGGCCTGGGTTGACGTTGAAGACCATATCGTTCGAGTTGGCGTTGATGATCGTACTCGTCGCACCGGCGCCGATGATGGTGACGGGGCCATACAACTCGAGATGGGATTCGAGGTTATCCTCTCCGTCCTTTTGTCCGGCGAGATAAGTCAGGGTGTAAGTGCCGGCGGGAACCATGATGGTGTCGCTGCCGGTTGAAGCGTTATCGGCCGCGTCCGCGTTCGCGAAAGTGATGGCATCGCGCAGCGTGCAACCACCGGCCGAAGGACTTCCGCAGAGTGTGCCGTTGGGACTGGCGGGGGCTCCGTCCGCAGTACTGGTCACGTAGAACGTGTTGTTGGCGTGAGGCACAGTGATTTGCGGAGATGGGTCTCCGTGGTGAAGCATCACCAGGCCCGGGCGTCCGTCCGCGCTGACCCTGGTGGCCAGCGCCGCAACCACTCCGCCGGAGCTGAGGCTCTCGACCGTGACGCGGCTTGGGGAGGTCCTGGCCGGGTCTGTCTCCGCGAGTGCCGAGTTTGCAGTGCGCCCGGAGAGGAAGTTGTGGCTGATGGTCACACGCTGACCCTGGGAGGAATTGAGCACGACCAGGTCCTCGCCGCCGCTGCCGCTCATGCGCGCATGAAGCAGGACAGGCTTATCGGGACCGGAGGAATAGAGCGCCGGATCAGAATGGCGTTCGATTTCGATCCAGGGGGCCGATCCATAGTCTCCGGCCTGTTTCGCCAGGGTCAGCGCATTCTTGGTATGCAGCTGCAGATCGCGGCGGTTCTGGATAAGCTGTTCGCGGGTATAGGGCCGCGGGTCGAAGCCCTGATGGGCAAGGATGAGCAGTTCGCCGTTCGCAGTGAGCACGGAAAGTTGCGCGGTTTGGTGGCGGTCGAAGAGGAACGCGCCGGGAGCGACGGCTTCGACGCCGCTGACCGGGAGGGTCTCGATCTGTCCCTTGCCATTGATGGCCTGATAGCCATGCAGAACCAGCAGCTGGCCGCCGGCCACAATGGCTACATCGGGGGTAAGGTCGGAGTCGAGCTGGGCCACGGCAAACATGGTGGGCGTTCCGGGCAGCGCATATTGCGCGTTGAGGGCGAGCCCGGCCTTGCCGCTGCTCACGATTCCGACACGCCCACCCTGGGGCGTCTGGTAGCCGACAAGGATGGCCTCACCCGGGACAGAGGCGCCGGGCCTGTATGCCGCGAGCGCCGTAATCGGTCCCGGCAGATTGAACGAAAGGGTGCTGGGCAGGAATGTTCCGTGACCGGTTCCCAGCATCACTTGCAGCGCGCTCGAGCCCTTGCCGGCATATACCAGGTCCAGGTGTCCGTCGCCGTTCACATCGGCGGCCAGCAGCAGGCTGGGCGCGGTTTGCAATTTGATCGGGTTCGACTGTTGCAGGAAAGCATCGATGTGTTCGCCGTTGGCGATCTTCTGCCAAGTCTCCTCGGACTGCGGCGCCAGGGCATCCGGGTTGCCGCGGAGCAGTTGGATCGATCCGCCCTTGCCCAGGGCATAGCCAACGACCAGGTCGGCGGTCCCATCTCCGTCAAAGTCGCCTGAAACCATGGCAAGCGGGCGCGGCTGTTCGCCGGTGAAGTCAAGATGCAACGAGTGGATCGTCTGCGGCGCCGGCTTACTGACCCTTCCCTGTGCAGCGCCCTGGCTCTGGCCCAGGGCGATCAGGGATCCCCCCGTCAACAATGCCGCTACAAGCGTGAAAAGAGTGGCCAAGGGTGAAAGGACGGTGCGGACAGTGGTGCGAACTGCTGCCATGGGTAGGCCTCCAATGCGCTTTTTGGCGGTGCTAGATTCTTTGAAGACGGAAACGTAGAAAGACGGAACGGGGAAGTTGCCTGCGCGCTCAAAGCTGGTGGCCGGTGCTCTTGGCTACCGCTTCTGACCGGCAGCGGACCATTCAGAAACGCAATGGTCAGCTCGTGAAAGAAGCGGGGGGGAACTAGCCCATGCGCTCGACCAGCGAAATCATGCCAGCGCAATTCTCGCCTGCCATCTCGACAAAGTCAATGTTACGTTTATTCATAAATTCAGGTGACTAAAAATACAATGCAATGCCGTTGCGCCAGTTGTACTATTTCCAAATTGACCCTGCTTCACAAAAAACATGATTCGCGACAGAGATCGCATCGCAGCAACCCCGATGCCGTGCTGCGAAAACCCCGGAGGTTCTTTATGTCCCTGACTCGGCGGCGTTTCATCGAATCGGCTTCTCTGACCCTGCTGGCAAGCGCAGCTCTTCCCACTGCCTTTGCGCAAAGGGCCTCCGGCCTGAAGGACGACACCTTCAAACTTGAAGATCTCACCGTTCTGGAAAGTGCGTCCGAGGAGCGATTCAAGCCTTTGATCGGAGAGAGCTTCGCGGTCCTCCAGGCCAACCGGCGGCTGGACTCACTCACTCTGCTTTCCGTCACCGCTGCCGCACCGCCCCCACCTGCATCAAAGGTGCTCAAAGCCGGCCGCGCGGCCAGGTTCCCCGCGCAGGCCGTCAGCAGCTTCTCGCTGCGTTTTCAGGGGTCGGGCGCGTCGTCGCTGGCGCAGGGAACCTATACGCTGAAGAGTGATATTCTGGGCAGCTTCCCGCTCTTTCTGGTCCCCGGGGGCACGGATGTGAGTCCGCATACGTACACGGCGGTGTTCAGCCTTCTGATGCAGTAGTCGAATTCAGACGACCTGCGGTTGGCTGCTGGCAGAGATGAGCCGTGCGAAAGCGACCTCGTAGACCATGCATCCATCGCGCGGGCCCTTCGGCCCCATGAACAAAGTCACCTGCCCCATGGCCGGATGCAACAGCGTGTAACTTCCCTGCTGCAGCCACGGAGATTCGGGTCCCGTGAGAATCAAAGCAAACTGCTCCAACTGCGCGTTCGATCCGTCCCTGACTTCGACCAGTTCCAACTCAAGAACCGCGGGCGTTTCAACCCGGAATTTCGAATGAATGTGCGGGACAAAGTCCTTGCTATGCAAAAGCTCCGGCATCGCATCCTCTTTGGATAATAACTGCATGTTTCCTGGCGCCTACATTCAACTCAGGCAGAACGGCCGCCTCCAGGGGTCCATGCCATCTGAATATACATCTCGTCAGCGCTGGTCTCAGTGAAGCCCATCCGCTGATAGAGGTGCAAAGCGGGATTGCCGCGCAGCACTTGCAGGCGCAGCACGCTGCCGGTGGATTGGCAATCGTCGATCAATTCCCGAATTAGCCGCGTGCCGATGCCGCGATTGCGGTGCGATGCCAGCAGGGCGATGTCGACCAAGTGCATGCTCTCGCTGGTGCGGGCGGCAAAACGGCGGCCGATGGCCTGGCCGCCGCTCAAAACAATGTGGTGGACCGGTGCGGGATAAGCGGCGTGATACGACCGGCGCTGGGCTTCAAACTGCATGCGCAAAAATGCGTCGCATTGGCTGGCGAGCCAGCCCCATGCGCTCACTTCCGGACCGCGCACATCGCAGTACAGATCGAACAAAAAGGGCAGGTCGGCGGGCTGGGCGTCTCGCAAACTCAGCAGGTCTATCGCCTCCGGCATGGCTCTTCAGCTTCTTGGGGGGAAAATCCCTGAAAGGGCGATGCAGAAATTCTGCACCTGATACGGCGGCATATTGTCGTGCGGCAGGCCGCCGCCGACCGCGGACACTGCTGAAGAACTCATGGCCACCGATGCCGGTCCCGCGGCATATGCGGGCTGCTTGCCACGGCCCCCGCCCCCGAATACGGCGCCCCCTGGACTCTGAGTGCCGTCGGTCGGGGTGCAGTTGACGCCATGGTTATGGGAGGGAATCTGGGTGGACAACAGTGTCACTGTCGCCTCTCCTCCTGTCTCGCCGATAATTCGCGGCGTCAGACCAGAGCCATTGCCCCAATGCATCGGGAAGCACCCCTGGAGATTGGGCAGCCCAAAGGTCGTCGTGCCGTTTCCGCCAAAGTTGGTTCCCAACAGTGAAAACAGCGCGGTGTTTTGCGCGATTGACAGAAGCTGGCCATTGCACTGCGCCCACTGATACGGTGCAAAGTTGCATCCAAAGATACGAATCTCTCCAACATACTGATCGGACATGGCCTGGATTCCTTTCTAGTTCCGCGAGGGGAAGATGCCTGTGGCTGCAATGATGTAATTCATCACCAGGTAGGGGGGTTGGTTGGGATGCGGCTGACTTCCACCCGTCTGCGCGACGGCATTCGCGCTCATGGTTGCGTTGGCACTTGCCGCAAACGGGTTTTGACCCGAGTTTGCCCATGCATTTCCTGCCGCAGGTTCAACGTTTGCCACCGTGGAAACCCCCTGTGCCTGGTGGGTGTGGAGGGGGATCTGCGAACTGTTGAGGGTAACCGCTGCCTCTCCCCCGGTCAGACCCTGGACATATCCGTTCCCCAGGTGCATGGGTGAAGCGCCCTGCAGGTTGGGGAGCGCAAAGTTGGTGGTGCCGTTGCCACCGTACGTGGTCCCAAGCAGAGAGAACAATGCCTGGTTCTGGTTGATGGGAAGCAAATTTCCGTTGCATAAATACCAACCCTTGGGGGCAAAACCGAAGCTCACAAGCCTGATTTCGGATAGATACGGTGTTGACATACACACTCCCTTCCTGAATGTCTGCAGATGCTGGCCCGGTTAACTCTGGCTTGGATAAATTCCGTAAAGTGCAATGACGAAGCTGATGCACTGAAACGGCGGCATGTTGTCATGCGGCTGGGATCCGCCGGAATTCTGCAGCGACGTGGCCGTCATTTGGGTTGTCGGCGATCCGGCGGAGTATTGATTCAGCGATGAGCTGGCCCAAACACCGCCCGCCGGGCTCGGCTGGTTCCCGGCTCCCGATTGCGCATTCAGGACGTGGTTGTGCGCCGGGAGTTGACTTACCTGGAGCGTAACCGTCTCGACGCCCGAAAGCTGTCCCATGACGTAGCCGTTCCCCTGGTGGACAGGGATGCGGCACTGCAGGTTGGGAAGCGCAAACGTGGTCTGGCCGTCTCCGCCATAGGTGGTCCCAATCAGGTTGAAGAGCGCGGAGTTTTCCGAAATTGCAAGCAGCTGCCCATTACAGAAGGCAAAATTCTGCGGGGCAAAATTCCAGCCTCCCATTCGTATTTCACCAATAAACGGCTCGGCCATCGATGTCCTCCTCCACGTGCAGCAAACAATTTGAACTTCCACCCAGCCTCAAGCAGCGAGCGTCATACAACTTGTAGCACGCCCAGTCCCAAGGCAGAACATTGTTCCCCTTCAATCCGTCCAGAGCCCACACTTCAACCCGAAGCGCGCAACCGCGGGGCTTTGCTCTGCACACAGTCACAAAGCCTTCGGCCTCGAGGGGCTATTGCAATGACTTAAAAACGGAAAGGGAAGAATTGAATGAACTTTTGTGTTGCAGCCAGATGGTATCCGGGGGGGCCATCCGTGTCAAGGGGAAGTTTTAACCGTGAAGAAAGCAGAGAGCAGAATCAGAGTAGCGGGGGCGCTGGGGGGATATTCCACCTGGCTTTCACGTTCACCGCGGCGTCCAGGGGCTGGGGCTGGGGTGGCAGCATAGGCCACCTTGCACGATCTCCGAGAATTAACAATTGAATCGAGAATGCGCCAGGCGCCGGAGAACGGCAGGCCAGCCCGGATTACAACTGGGGCTGCTTGGATCTTGCACCGCGCCAGTACAGGATGAGGCCGAGAAGTATGGAGGCGGCCGTGCCGGCAACTAGCTTGAGCTCAAAGCCAAGCTTGTCGGCGGAGTCGCCGGGCGGAACAAGCGAAACAACAATGCCGATGAGGACGACGAGGAAGCCGAGGCCACCGGCGACCCAGACGCCTGGAACTCCGCCGGGCACCAGGATGGCGTGCTCATTCTCGTTGCGGTCTTTGCGGCGGGCGAGCTTGATGACGGCTGCGAACATGTAGAGAAATGGAATGAAGTAGAGAATGATGGCAGCGTCAATCAGGAACTGATAGGCGCCGCGCGTGGTCTCGTTGATCTGGCTACCCAGAAGAATTGCGCCGGAGACGATGGCCTGCACCAGGATGGAGATGTACGGGGTCTTCCAGCGGGGATGGATTTTGCCGAAGGCCGCGGGCAGGTAGCGGTCGATGCCGACGACGAAGGGGACGCGGGCGATGCCGGCAACGGTGCTGCCGACGCCGCCGGCGTTGCCCACCGTGACCAGCATGGCCGCGAGGATTCCCAGGAAGCCGACGCGCAGCGCGACCGAGCCGATGGTGATGGCGTGAAAGACGCCGCTCTGCGGGTCGAGGTCGGCGGCGGGCACCAGGGAGAGAATGGCGAAGGTGCCGACGATGTACATGAGCGCGATGAGCGCGCCCGCTCCGAAGACGGCGCGCGGCAGGGTGCGGCGGGGATTGCGCACTTCTTCGCTCATGGCCGAGACAAGTTCAAGGCCGGTGAAGGCAAAGGCGATCTGCGACCAGAAGTTGACTGTGTCCCAGTTCCACGCGGGCATCATGTTTTGGACGGTGAAGTGGGTTGCCGAGCCATAGCGCCAGCTGACGATTGCGGCGATGCCCACCAGCATGACGAGGGGCAGATAGGTTCCCACGCCGCCTGCGTTCTGCAGCCACTTGCCGATGTTGAGGCCGATGATGTTGAGCAGCACGGAGACCAGCAGCAGGCCGAGAGACACCGAGACCAGAAAAGTGCGGTCCTGCGCGAGCTCGGCGCCGCGGCCGCCGATGATGTATGCGCTCATGGAGGCGCTGGCCAGTAGCAGGCCGGGAAAGTAGAAGACGGTGTAGATCCAGTAAGTCCAGCCGGCGACAAAGCCGTGAAAGGGGCCGAAGGCTTCTCGGGACCAGACGTAGAGGCCGCCCTCTTCAGGGAAGCGCGAAGAGAGCTCGTTGATGACCAGCGCGCCGGGAACGAAAAAGAAGACCGCGGCAATGATCCACAGGCTGATGGAGGAGGTGCCGTTGTGCCCAGCGGCGGCGATCCAGCGGGGGCCGAGCACGGTGGCGATGTTGAACAGCAGGACATCCCAGAAGCCCATGGTCTTGCGCAACTGGGATTTGGTGTCAAGTGAAGAGGGCGCTGAAATCGTCATGACTTTCCCTGCGGTTGACGAAGGAATTCAACCCGCATGGGAATGATAAGGTACAGGGCGCAGGAGAAGCCTCCGACGCGGCGCGGGAAGCAACAGATAGGGGTTTGCGCGGGTAAAGGGGCGTGGGCTGCGGGTCCGCCGCGACATGCTTTCGCGGCCGCGGCGGACTCGAGGTTGAGGCGCTACGGATAGATGCCGCGGATCTGCACGGCTTCAGCCACGCGGCCGATGCCGAGCACGTTGGCGGCGGTGCGCATGGTAATCGTGCGGTCCTTATGGATCTTCAAGACATCGCGGAAGGCCGTCTTCATCACGCGTTCCAGGCGGTCATAGACATCCTGCGCATCCCAGAAGAGGTGCTGCTCATCCTGTACCCACTCGAAGTAGGAGACGGTGACGCCGCCGGCGTTGCACAGAATATCCGGAATGACGAACGTTTCCTTACTTTCCAGAATCCGGTCGGCGGCCGGCGTAAGCGGTCCGTTGGCTGCTTCGGCTACGATTTTGGCGCGCACGGTGCCTGCGTTCCCGGCGTTGACCATATTCTCCAGCGCCGAGGGAACCAGGATGTCGCACTCCAGCGCAAGCAACTGGGCTGGAGTGATGGGTTCGCTCTCCGGGAATCCCTCCACATGTCCGCAAAGAGCTTTCATATGGATCAACTCCGGAATGTTCAAGCCGTTCCGGTTGTAGACGCAGCCGGCGGAATCGCTGACGGCGATGACCTTGGCTCCCGCCTCATAGAGCAGTTGCGCGGCGATGGAGCCGGCGTTTCCGAAGCCCTGCACGACGACAGTGGATCCTTTGAGCGTCATGCCGAGATGCTCGCAGGCGCACTGGATGGTGTAGAAGACGCCGCGGCCGGTGGCTTCGTTGCGGCCCAGCGAGCCGCCCAGGCAGATGGGCTTGCCGGTGACCACGCCGGGAATGGGATAGCCCTTGGTCATGCTGTAAGTGTCCATGATCCAGGCCATGGTCTGCGAATTGGTGTAGACATCGGGCGCGGGAATGTCCTGCTCCGGACCGATGATGGGCAGAATGGCGCTGGTGTAGCGGCGCGTCATGCGCTCCAGCTCGCCTTTGGACATATGCTTCGGATCGCAGGTGATGCCGCCCTTGCCGCCGCCGAAGGGGATGTTCACCACGGCGCACTTCCACGTCATCCAGGTGGCCAGCGCCTTCACTTCGTCGAGAGTCACCTGCGGGTGATAGCGGATGCCGCCCTTGGCCGGGCCGCGCACCTGGCTGTGTTGCACGCGATAAGCCTCAAAGCGGTGAATGTGCCCATCGTCCATGCGCACCGGCACGGTGACCGTCAGCACGCGCTCGGGATACTTGATCATCTCCCGTGTATCGTTGTCGAGGCCCAGAACATCCGCCGCCGCATCGAAGTTCTCCAGCGCAAGTTCATAGGCGTTGTCTACCAGTTTTGTTGTGAGCATCGTTCTTCCTCCTTGGCTGAGGCTGCCCACCAGGCGCGATGCACAGGATCATCCGCTCAACCGGCGCTGATGCTTGCCAGCGAAGACAGGTCCTGCTCGTGATTCACCCGCGATTGGTAAACCGGCGTCAGCCAGTTCCAGTAAGTTCGCAAATGTCCGCGCGTCGCATCGAAGTACAGCTGGCGTACTCCGCGCGTGACCGCGCCAATGGCTCCGTCTCCGACCGGCCGGTGATCGACGCGCACGATCGGCGCGAGGCCCACCGCGGTGCCGGTGAAGAAGAGGTCGTCGCATACATACAGCTCGCTGCGGTCGATGGGCCGCTCCACCACCAACACGCCAAGTTCGCGCTGCGCCAGTTCCATGACCGCGTCACGCGTAATGCCTTCCAGGACGTTTTCCGTGACCGGAGGCGTAATCAGCTTGCCCTTGCGCACCATGAAGATGTTGCAGGTTGCGCCCTCGGCCACGTGGCCGCTCTCGTTCAGGAAGATGGCTTCGTCGAAGCCGCAGCGGCGTGCATCGTCGCTGGCCAGGGCGCTATTGACGTAAGCGCCGCAGATTTTGGCGCGCGCGGGTATCGCATTGTCTTCGATGCGCCGCCAGGAACTGACGCCCGCGTGCAAACCTTTTTCCGCGTGCAGGTAATCGCCGAAGGGCAGCGCGATGACGGCGAAGGAATCCTGCTCGTCGGGGCTCACGCCGACGCGCTCCGCGCTCTTGTATGCGAGCGGCCGGACATAGACGTTGCTCTTGAAGGCGTTCCTGCGCATCAGTTCGACGGTGATGTCGCACAACTGCTGCGAGGAAGGCGGAACGGCGATGCGCAGAATGCCGCAGTTCTGTTTCCAGCGCTCATAGTGCTCCAGCGGGCGCATGATGAAGAGCTCTTGCTGCGCTTCGTCCCAGTGTGCGCGAATGCCTTCAAAGACGCCGGTTCCGTAATGCAGGGCATGGGTGAGGATTCCCACGCGCGCTTCACCCAGCGGCATATACTGCCCGTTGAAGTAGACAATCAGATTCGGATCGCCATCGGCCTTCATTTCACACCTCCGCGAACGCTTCCTGGGACGAATTCAGGAACAGTTCTCTTCCCAGCGCGAGTGCGCGCTCGTCCAGGTCAATCCATTTGGCATGCTTGACCAGCTTGCGCAGAGCGGCATCGATGCTGGCTTGCGGCAGCACGCCGGTGATTTCAAGCAGCGCGCCGAGCATGATCATGTTGCTGGCGCGCGCGTCGCCCAGTTCGTCGGCCAAACGGGTGAAAGGAAGCGCAAGCACATGCACGTCCTTGCGCTCGCAATCGGGTGGGAACGCATCGCCGTTGTAGATCACCCATCCGCCGGGACGCACGCTGGCATCGAACTTGCGGAGCGATGGTTCATTCATGGCGACCAGCACATCGGGCAGCGTGACCAGCGGCGAATCGATGGGCCGGCTCGATACACGCACGTGGCAGTTCGACGTGCCGGAGCGCATCTCGGGACCGTAGCTCGGGAGCCACGAAACTTCAAGGCCGGAGTCGAGGCCGGCCTCGGCCAGCACCTCACCCAGCAACAGAACTCCCTGTCCGCCAAAGCCCGCGACGCGCACGTGCAGATCGACTTCTTCCGCGCTGTCACGGCCTACAGAGCCATCTGCTGGTGCGTCTTCATTGGCGATGCCGAGAATGCCCGGAATGTCTTCGAGGGCCGGCGCAGGCTCGGGCAGCGGACGCGGCTCTGCTTCCTTTGTCCGATCGCGGAATACACCGAGCGGATAAGTCTTCTCCATCACATCGTGTACCCAGTGCTGCGCTTCCACCGGAGACATCTTCCAGATCGTCGGGCAGGGAGAGAGAACTTCAACAAGCGAAAAGCCGAGGCCGCGGACCTGGTTTTCGACGGCGCGGCGAATGGCGCGCGTGGCCTGCGCAATCTGCTTGTTGTCGCCCAGGGCAACGCGCTCGATGTAGACCGGAGCCTCGAGCGTGGCCAGCAGTTCGCTGATGTGCAGCGGGTAGCCTTCATTGGCGGCGCTGCGTCCGCCCGGAGTGGTCGTGCTCTTCTGACCAATGAGCGTAGTGGGCGCGACCTGTCCGCCGGTCATGGAGTAAATGGCGTTGTTGACGAAGATCACGGTGATGTTTTCGCCGCGATTGGCGGCGTGCAAAATCTCCGCCGAGCCGATGGCAGCCAGATCGCCATCGCCCTGGTAGCTGACCACGATGCTCTGCGGGTGACTGCGCTTGACGGCGGTGGCCACCGCCGGTGCGCGGCCGTGGGCGGCTTGCACATTGCCCACGTCGAGGTAGTAGTAGGCAAACACCGAGCAGCCTACGGGGCTTATGAGCACCGTTCGGTCCTGAATGCCAAGCTCATCGATGGCGCGCGCCAGCATCTTGTGCACGTTACCATGGCCGCAACCGGGACAATAGTGCGTCTGGTGCTTCAGATCCTCTTTGCGGTCATAGCACTCGTAGAAGGCATTCGGCCTGGAGTGGGAAACCTCGTATTCGGAGATCAATTCGCTAGACATGGGCCATCTGCTCCTCTTCCGGTTTTATAACCGTAAGGTTATCGAGCGCCAGCTTGCGCACCAGGGCGAGCACTTCATCGTGCGAAGGGACGTTGCCGCCCATGCGGTTCAGGAACTCGACAGGCCGCGCGCCGTTCAGCGCCAGCCGCACATCCTCGATCAGTTGGCCGTTGCTCATTTCAACTACGGCAAAGATGCGCGCCCGCCGGGCCAGCCGCTGGAAGGTCACCGTGGGGAAGGGATAAAGCGTGATGGGGCGCAACAGGCCCACGTTGATGCCGCCGGCACGGGCTTCGGCGGTCACGGCCTTGAGAATGCGGCCGACGATGCCGTAGCCCACCAGCACAATCTCCGCGTCGTCAGTGAACCACTCCTCGGCGCGCGCCTCGTTGCGCTCGGCTTCGTGGTACTTGGCTTCGAGCTTGCGCAGATGCGCTTCGAGATCGTTGATGTCCATGTGCAGCGAGGTAATCAGGTTGCCGCGCGAATCGGCTGTGCCGGCCACGGCCCAATCGGGCACGCGCGGGGCAACGGCTTTAGTAGGAAACTCGACCGGTTCCATCATCTGGCCGACGAATCCATCGGCCATGACCACGACAGGGTTGCGATAGCGGTCTGCCAGTTCGAAGGCCAGCGCCGTCAGGTCGGCCATCTCCTGCGCGGAATGGGGAGCTAGCACGATGGTGTGATAGCTGCCGTTGCCGCCGCCTTTCACGACCTGGTGATAGTCGCTCTGCTCCGAGCCGAGGTTGCCCAGGCCCGGCCCGCCGCGCGTGATGTCGGCGATGACGCAGGGGAGTTCGGCGCCCGCCATGTAGCTGATGCCTTCCTGCATGAGGCTGATGCCGGGGCCGCTGGAGGCGGTCATGCAGCGCACGCCCGCGGAGGACGCGCCATAGAGCATGTTGATGGCTGCAACCTCGCTCTCGGCCTGGAGAAAGACGCCGCCGGTCTGCGGCATGTAGAGCGCCGCCGCCTCGGTAATCTCGCTGGCCGGGGTGATGGGATAGCCGTAGAACGCGCGGCATCCGGCGAGGATGGCGCTGCGGACAATCGCTTCATTGCCTTTCATCAGTTGCTTATGCATGGCTCGCCTCCGCGACACCCGCATTGAAGGCGCGCGCATCAGCAGCCATTCGGTTGATGGCCCGTAGCACGGTAATGGCTCCCGGCTCCGGGCACACCATGAAACAGATGCCGCAACCTGTGCAGCCCGCGCCGGCATAGGTGGCCGTGCGATAGCCGTAGCGGTTCAGGCGCTCGCTCATGCCGATCACCCCAGGCGGGCAGGCTTCCACACAGAGGCCGCAGCCCTTGCACTCACCCACGCTGACGCGGAGCAGGCCTCGATCCCGTTTTTCCGTTTTGTCGATCTTGTCGATTTCTTCCATGTCGTTCATCCGTCTGACCTCGTTGTTAAACAAAGACTGCCGTCGCCATCCTGCGCTCCAGGTAATGCGCGCGCACGGCGAAATCTTCCAGCTCCGCCTGAAATCGCGGATGGGCAACGGCGATAAGCGCCTCGGCCCGCTCGCGCAGGGACTTCCCGTGGAGATAGGCGATTCCGTGTTCGGTGACCACATAATGCACATCGGCGCGCGAAGTCACGACTCCAGCGCCCGGCTCCAGAACCGGCACAATGCGGGAAACGGTGCCGCGCACGGCCGTGGATGGGAGCGCGATGATGGGCACTCCACCCTTCGACCGCGCCGCGCCGCGAATGAAGTCCAGTTGCCCGCCAAAGCCGCTGTAGGGGGTTGTGCCCATGGAGTCCGCGCAGACCTGGCCGGTGAGGTCGACTTGAATCGCGGAATTGATGGCGACCATTCTGTCGTTCTGCGCCACCACAAAGGGATCGTTGGTATAGCTGATGGAGCGGAATTCGAAGCTGGGGTTCTCGCGGATAAATTCGAATATGCGCTGCGACCCGAGCACGAACGACAAAACAGCCTTGCCGCGGTACAGCGACTTCCGCTCGCCGTTGAGCACGCCCGACTCCATCAGGTCGATCACGCCGTCGGAGCACATTTCGGTGTGGATTCCCAGGTCGCGCTTGTCCGCAAGGCAGGCCAGCACAGCGTCTGGAATTCCGCCGATGCCGGTTTGCAGCGTGGCTCCGTCGGGAATGAGCGAGGCCACGTTCTCTCCCACGCGCCGCTGCAGTTCGTTGTAGGGCTCGGCCTGCAATTCAAGCAGCGGCCGCGAGGTTTCAACAATGGAGGAGATGTGGCTGATGTGCAGAGTGGTCTCTCCATGCGTGCGCGGCACCTGGTCGTTGACTTCAGCAATGACAAGCCGGGCAAAGCGGGCCGCGGTGAGCGTGCAATCGACGGTGGTTCCCAGGCTCACAAATCCGTGCTCATCCGGAGGCGAAACCTGCATCAGGACCGCATCGAGCGGCATGGAGCCGTCTTCGAAGAGGCGCTCGATCTCGCTGAGGAAGATGGGTGTGTAGTCGGCGCGGCCGGCGGCGATGGCTTCGCGCACATTCTCCCCGAGGAACAATCCGCGATGGCGAAAATGCCCCGCGTACTCCGGCCGGGTGTAGTCCGCGTTACCCAGCGTCTTCATGTGGACGATCTCGACGTCGAGGACATCGGGAGCCCGCGCCACCAGTGCATCGACAAGCACGGAGGGAGTGCCGCACCCGGATTGAATCCATACCCGGTCACCGGAGCAAATCGACTCCAGCGCCTGCCGGGCATCCACGCGTTTCCTCAAGTACTCCTGGCGCCAGTTCACGCTGCATCGCCTCCACGGGTGAGTCTGCAACTTCTACAATCAACCATTCCTTCACCTCTGCCGCCGGATGCCAAGCCAAGTTTGAGCATGGCCTTTTACCTCTAAGAACGGCCCTTTACCGTACGGGCAAATCTCCGCCCAAAACCCGAATTATGTTAGGCTTCGGCGTCGCGGGCCGCTGTGACGCGCATCACGAATTCAGCGACCTTCGAAGACGTCTGTCCGAGGCCTTTTTCACCTTAATCAGGTCCGGTTTGTGCCGGGCCTGACTTTCCAAATGACAAGAAATGCCGGCTCCAAATTGGAACTCACCGGGAAGAAATTTCACTCCTTCTCGGGTTGGGCCTGGCTTGAAGCAGGGTTGGCAATGGGATAGACTGGCGCGGGTCTCAGTTTTCCATTCCCGCCACACTGAAACCGCGCCAGTCAACACTCGTAACAGGAAGGGATTTGTCAGTGATGAAGAGCTTTTTTTACGGATTGATTTGCCTCTTGTTGCTTGCACCGGCAGCCAGCGCCCAGGACAAAAAGGCGGGCGGATTACCGCCGCTGATCGACCGCGAACTGATCTTCGGCAATCCCGAGATTGCAGCGGCGGAGCTATCGCCGAATGGGCAGTATATTGCGTTCCTGAAGCCGTGGAAGGATACGCGCAATGTGTACGTGAAGGCGGTTGGAGAACCCTTCAGCGCGGCACGGCTGCTGACGACGGAGAGCAAGCGGCCGGTGGCCGGATACTTCTGGACCCGCGACAGCAAGTACATTCTCTATGTAAAAGACCACGACGGCGACGAGAACTACAACGTGTATGCGGTCGACCCAGCGGCCAAGCCCGAGGCAGGGGCGGATGCGCCGGTTTCCCGCGATCTGACTGGACTGAAAGGCGTGCGCGTGATGCTCTACGACGCTCCGAAGAGCGACCCGGATATTGTGTACATCGGATTGAACGACCGCGACAAGGCCTGGCACGACCTGTACAAGCTGAAGATTTCGACCGGGGAAAAGACGCTGGTGCACAAGAACACGGATCGCGTTACGGGCTGGAGCTTCGATTTGAAGGGCCAGTTGCGCCTGGCGACGCGCAATGCGGAAAACGGCGACACGGAGATTCTGCGCGTGGATGCCGACAAGCTGACCGAGGTGTATTCGTGCACTGTGTTTGAGACCTGCAATCCGCTGCACTTCTCGACCGACGGCAACCGGGTGTACATGGAGACCAACAAGGGCGCAGACCTGGTTTCGCTGGTGCTGTTCGATCCGGCGACGGGCAAGACGGAGATGGTGGAGTCCGATCCGCTGGGCAAGGTGGATTTTGGCGGGGCGCTGTTTTCTGAAGCCACCGACGAACTGGTGGAGACGTGGTATGTGCACGACCGCGTGAAGACCTATTTCAAGGACAAGGCATTCGGCGCCGACAACCACTGGCTCGAGGAGCACTACAAGGGCAAAGAAATCCGCGTGGTTTCGCGGACGCGGGACGAAAGGTACTGGCTGTTTGCGGCAGCCAGCGACACGGAGCCGGGAGAGACGGTGCTCTTCGACCGCAAGACACGTCAGCTGACGCCGCAGTACAAGATATGGGAGAAGCTGCCGCGCGAGGATCTGGCGGAGATGAAGCCGGTCACGTACAAGTCCTCCGATGGGCTGGAGATTCCGGCGTATCTCACGCTGCCCAGGGGCGTGCCGGCGAAGAATCTGCCCACGCTTGTCATTCCCCACGGGGGTCCGTGGGCGCGCGACACGTGGGGCTACAATTCGCTGGCGCAGTTCTTTGCCAATCGCGGCTATGCGGTGTTGATGCCGAACTTCCGCGGCTCCACAGGCTACGGAAGAAAGTTCCTGGACGCGGGCAACCTGCAGTGGGGCCTCACTATGCAGGACGACATCACCTGGGGCGTGAAGTACCTGGTCGCGCAGGGGATTGCCGATCCCAAAAAGGTGGGAATTCTGGGCGGGTCCTATGGCGGATATGCGACGCTGGCCGGGGTTGCATTTACGCCGGATGTGTACGCGGCGGCGGTGGACATCTGTGGACCGTCGAACCTGATCACGCTGATGGAGTCGATCCCTCCTTACTGGGAAGCGGCACGCAAGACGTTTGCGGTGCGCATGGGCGACATGAGCACGGCGGACGGGAAGGCGGTGCTGAAAGCAGCGTCGCCATTGAATTCCACGGACAAGATCAGGACGCCGTTGCTGGTGGCGCAAGGCGCGAACGACCCGCGCGTGAACCGGCGCGAGGCAGAGCAGATTGTGATTGCGCTGCGCGACCGAGGATTTCCGGTGGACTACGTGCTGGCTCCGGATGAGGGCCACGGATTTGCGCGGCCTGTGAACAACATGGCCTTGTTCATGGAGTCGGAAAAGTTTCTGGCGCACTATCTGGGCGGACGTTTTCAGGAGGACGGTTCGGCGGAGTCGGTGGCGCGGCTGAAGGAGATTTCGGTAGACCCGAAGGCCGTGGTGCTGACCAAGGTAGTGGACGCCACGGCCGTTGGGCTGCCCAAGCCGGCTGGCAATCTGCGGCCGGGAACGTACAACTACCAGGTAACGCTCGAAATGGGCGGTCAGAAGATGAACATGAAGGTTTCGACGGCCATTACGGACGGCGGATCTTCGTGGACAGCAGTGAACACGATGGATACGCCGCAGGGTACGGCGACGGACACGACGACCATTGCCAAGTCGAGCCTGACGCTCCAAAAGCGCAGCCTGAAGCAAGGCCCGATGGACATCGAGCTCGACTTTGCGGGCGACAAGGCAAACGGCAAGTTGAGCATGAACGGACAGGACCGGCCGGTTGCGGTCGACCTGGGCGGACCGCTGTTTGCGGATGCAGCCGGCGGAGACCAGGTCATCGCCACCCTGCCCCTTGCGGTGGGATACAGCACGACGTTTCGCAACTTCGACATCCAGACGCAGAAGGTGAAGCTGCTGCAACTGAACGTTGCGGGAATTGAGACGGTGACCGTACCGGCGGGAAAATTCGAAGCACTCCGCGTGGAGGTAACCTCAGCCGATGGGGGCACGGACAAGAAGACGCTGTGGGTGGCGAAGGACGCGCACAAAGTGGTAAAGATCTCCGCCGTTGCCGCGTCGATGGGCGGCGCTGTGCTGACCGAAGAGCTGACCGAGTAGCTCACAGCGTGAACCCGGCGCTCGAGGGAGCGCCGGGTACTACAGTTGCAACTCGAGGATTTCAGCAGGTTTGCCCCGCTTCGCGGGGATAGCGAGGCGAGCAAGTTAGCGGGCCGCTTGGGTGGCCTCAAGTTTCATGCCTCCGCGGGTCGGCAATGCCGGTGCATGACTCATTTGAGACCACAGCATGGGAGCCGGTTTTTGCGGGAGCGCTGGAGTTCACTCGATATTCATCCAAACGAACGGCGGGCGGGTCCTGCGACAATAGGAACCGGGCCGGGGGCAATCATGGCGGAGAAGCGAGCATCGTTCTGGCGCAGGAACCGGTGGATCAAGTGGGTGGCCGGCTGTGCGCTCGTGGCGCTGGCGGCGCTGGCCGTGGTGGTTTCCATTCTGCTGCATCGGGCCGAGCCCTATCTGCGGGCGCGCATCGTCGAAACCCTGCAGGATCGTTTTCACGCCCGCGTGGAGCTGGACAGCTTTCATATGTCGCTCGTTCGTGGACTGCAGGCGGAGGGGCATGGCCTGCGTATCTGGCCGCCGGCGCAGGGGGAGGGCGTGACGGTGCCTGCTGCGGCGGAATCCGGCAACCCACTGATCCGGCTCGACGAGTTCCGCTTTCACGCACCGATCCACTACCAGCCCGGCAAGCCCTTCCATATATCGGCGGTTGAACTGAAGGGGCTGGAGATCGATCTGCCGCCCAGATCTCACTTTGTTCACGCGGCAAATCCGGCCGCGGCGCAACAGGGCGCCACCGCGCGGGTGATCTCGTTCGGTCTGGACGCGGTGGAGTGCACAGGAGCGCATTTTGTGCTGGAAACCAGCAAGCCCGGCAAGCTGCCGCTGGACATTGCCATTGCACGCTTCAAGCTGACGGGCAGCGATGGTCAGGGAGTCAGTACGGCGAGCGCCATGAAGTTTGAGGCCGAGCTCACCAGTCCGCGCCCGGTGGGGACCATTCACTCGACGGGGACCTTTGGTCCGTGGCTGGTGGCCGACCCCGGCGAGAGCCCCATCCAGGGCGAGTACCAGTTCGACCACGCCGACCTGGCCGGGTTCAACGGGATTGCCGGCATTCTCTCCTCCACCGGCAAATACCAGGGCACGCTGCGCGAACTGGTGGTGGATGGCGAGACCGATACGCCCGACTTCCGGCTGACCCACTTCGGCAATGCGCTGCCGCTGCAAACGCACTTCCACGCGAAGGTGGACGCCACCAACGGCGATACCTGGCTCGATCCCGTGGATGCAACGCTGGGCCACTCGCATTTCACCGTCCAGGGCCAGGTAGTGCGGGTGCCAGCCGATGAGACCAACCCATCCGGCGGTTTCCCGGCCAGCAAGGGACACGACATTGCGCTCAACGTCGACGTGGACGGGGCGCGCATCGAGGACTTCCTTCACCTCGCCAGCCACAGCGCCACGCCTCTGCTGACCGGCGCGCTGGCCATGAAGGCGGCGCTGCACATTCCACCAGGTCCGCAGCCCCTGCATGAGCGCCTGAACCTGAAAGGCGCATTCAACCTGGACCAGGCGAGCTTCGCCAGCGCGAAAATCCAGGACGGCATCAGGCAGCTCAGCCTGCGCGGCCAGGGCCTTCCCAAAGAGATAAAGACTGCCGATGCAACCACCTTCCACTCCGCAATGCGGGGCGATTTCCAGATGGCCAGTGGGGTGATTACGCTGCCCGCGCTCACTTACACGGTTCCGGGCGCGACAATCCAGTTGAAGGGGACTTATGGCGTTGAGGGAAGCACGCTGGACTTTGCCGGATCGGCTAAGATGGACGCGACCGTCTCGCAGATGGTGGGCGGGGTGCTGGGAGCGCTGCTGAAGCCGACGGACCGGTTCTTCAGGAAAAACGGCGCCGGAACAGAGGTGCCGATCCACATCTCCGGGACGCGCGAGGACCCGAGGTTTGGAATCGACTTTGGGCGAATGCGGAGCAAGTCCCTGGCGGAGCCGCCAACGGACGAGAATGTGCCTTAGAGCCGGAGCCTTGCGTGCAACTTCAGACCAACATGCGCCCCCATTTCCCCTCCCGATGTGATAGTTTGGCTTGCGACGCACTGCTGCCGAATTTACGAGCAGCGGACTAAGAATCAGGAGACCGCAATGCACTGGACCCGTACTATCGCAAGCTGCGCTATCGCTCTGTCTGTCGGAGCCGTGGCGACATCCGCAGGAGGGCAGAGCGTGCCCGCAAAGCCCGCACCCCCAACCACCAGCGCGTCCCCCTCCAACGCGCAGGACTGGTGGAAGAACGCTGTCATTTACGAGATCTACCCGCGCAGTTTTCAGGACTCGAACGGCGACGGCATCGGCGACCTGAACGGCATTACCCAGCGGCTCGACTACCTGAAGGACCTGGGCGTCGACGCCATCTGGCTCAGTCCCGTCTATCCCTCGCCCCAGGCCGATTTCGGCTACGACATCTCCGACTACAAGAACATCGACCCGCAATACGGGACGCTGAAGGACTTCGACCGGTTGGTGGCCGAGGCGGAGAAGCGCCATATCCGCGTGATCATGGACATGGTGATGAACCACACTTCAGACAAGCATGAGTGGTTCATCCAGTCGCGGTCGTCGCGTGACAACCCCTACCGCAACTGGTATATGTGGCACGACGGCAAGGGTGAAACCGCAACCGACAAGGGCGAGGTACCCAACAACTGGCAGTCGGACTTTGGCCACTCGGCGTGGGAGTGGGACGAGAAGACCCGCCAGTACTACTACCACAAGTTCTACATCAAGCAGCCGGACGTGAACTGGGACAACCCGAAGATCCACGAGGCCTTCAAGGACATTATCGGATTCTGGTTGAAGCGCGGCGTAGGCGGCTTCCGCTTCGACGCCATCACCACGCTGTTTGAGGATCCCGAGCTGCGCGACGAGGACGTCCTGCTCGACAAGAACGGCAAGTCGTATCTGAACGACTACGGCGACATCACGTTGAACGATACGCGCACCAATAACCTGCCCGGAACCCACCCGGTGATGCAGGAGATGCGCGCCTGGAGCGACACGTTCAACTCCGTGAGGTTCCCCGGTACTCGGGTGCTGATCGGCGAAACCTACCTGCCCAACATTGCCGAGCTGGCCAAGCAGTACGGCCCTCCGGACAAGCCCGAGTTTCATTTGCCCATGGACACGCAGGTGGGCTTCATCAACAAGCTGGATGTGGCCGAGTTCCGCGCCAAACTGAACGATGTGGAGACCGGGATCAACGGCAACATTCCGCTGCTGATCTTCGACAACCACGACAACCCGCGCCTCGACGCGCGCTATGGCGACGGTGTGCACGACGCCGACATTCAGCGGGTGATTTCGACGATGCTCTTCGCAAGCCGCGGGACAGCTTTGTTTTATTACGGCGACGAGATCGGGATGAAAACCACCCCGCCCACGCGCAAGGAAGACGTGAAGGACCCCGTCGGCCTGACCGGCTGGCCCAAGGAGAAAGGCCGCGACGGCGAACGCACGCCGATGCAATGGGATGCGACGGCCAACGCCGGGTTCACCAAGGCCGGAGCGACTCCGTGGTTGCCTGTGCCACCGACTTACACTGCGGTCAACGTGAAGGCCGAGCAGGACGATCCGAACTCGCTTTTCAGCTGGTACCAGACGCTGATCCGGCTGAAGAAGGCCCTCCCGGCTCTGGCGGAAGGACAGATGGAGATGCTGGATACGTCGAACACCAAGGTGCTGAGCTGGATGCGGCAGACGACCGGCGCGGCAGCGGTGGTGGTTTCGGTGAACTTTACCGCCGAGCCGCAGACCGTGTACCTGAGCGTTCCAGGGTCCGGCGGCAAAGTCAAGACGCTGCTGAAGACGCCCGGCGCAGCTGATCCGGAGTGGATTGGGCAGTTCCAGCTGGGGCCGTATGGGGTTTACATCGGGGAGTTGCAGTAAGCAGCGGAATCGCCCGTGCCTCATCCTTTCCGCGCATTTCTGCGGAGGGGATGGGAGCCCACGAACTTGAGCCCGTCCATCCCAGAGCTTCCAGCGCCTCGCCTTGCCGCTGCCGGCCCATGCGTGTTTGACTGGTTGCCGAAGGGAGACCGACCCAATGGCCTACATCCTCGCACTCGACCAGGGAACCACCAGCTCCCGCGCTATCCTCTTTGACCAGACCGGCGCTATTGCCGCCGTGGCACAGCATGAGTTTGAGCAGTTCTATCCCCAGCCGGGGTGGGTCGAACACGACCCGATGGAGATACTCAGCAGCCAGTTGAGCTGCGCCGTCCAGGCTCTTGGCAGGGCAGACGCACGCCCCCGCGACGTGGCCGCCATTGGCATTACCAACCAGCGCGAGACGGTGATTGTGTGGGAACGCGCGACGGGCAGGCCGGTTCATCAGGCGATTGTGTGGCAGGACCGGCGGACTGCTGCGGCTTGTGGAGCCTTGCGGGAGAGCGGAGTCGAGGAGGACGTCTCCAGCCGCACCGGCCTGGTTCTCGATCCCT
>Ga0209517_10003251_pt1 | contig 22183 bp, 18 predicted proteins | sample PeaSoiMetSII2010_FD_187695 | JGI IMG/M metagenome (GOLD analysis project Ga0209517, IMG submission 187695) | Peat soil microbial communities from Weissenstadt, Germany - SII-2010 (SPAdes) (version 2) | ecosystem: Environmental > Terrestrial > Soil > Wetlands > Peat | place: Germany...
GTTTCTGATCGCGTTTTTTGTCGTGCCGTTTCTGGTCGTCGTTCTCTCTAGTCTGCAGACGAAGGACGGCAGTTGGACGATCGCGAATTATGTGAAGGCCTTTTCCGATCTCTACTACTGGGACACGCTGCTGCTGACGTTCAGGCTCTCCCTTCTCGTGACGGTGTCGTCCCTCCTCATCGGCTATCCCTTGGCTTACTACATGATCTACGTGTTGAAGAGCCGAGCCATACGCCGACTCTTTTACGTTGTCGTCGTGACGCCGCTGTTTACAAGCAACATCGTTCGCTCGTTCGGATGGATGGTGCTGCTGGGTCGGCGCGGCATGATCAACGATGTGTTGCTGACCCTTGGTCTCGTCGAGCGTCCGCTGCCGCTATTATTTTCAGAGACCAGCATCGTCATCGGGCTCAGCTACATCATGACGCCGTTCATGGTGCTGACGGTCTCCGGCGTTCTTCAGAACATCGATCGCTCGCTCGAAGAGGTCGCCCAGGATCTGGGCGCCGGCTCATTTATGACCTTTCTCAAGGTCACGCTGCCACTGAGCACGCCCGGCATTATCGCGGGATCGCTGATTGTCTTTACGCTCAGCGTGAGCGCCTACGTCACGCCGAGCATCCTGAGCGGCGGAAAGAAGATCGTGATGTCCATGCTGATCTTTCAGCAATATGGGTCGGTCTTTGACTTCAATTTCGGCGCGACGCTCGCGATCACGCTGCTGATCACGACCATCATCCTTGTGGTCGGCTACCTCCTCGCGATGGAGCGGGGAACCCGGATGACGGCAGCCGCGACATGAGCCAAGCGTTGTTCGCGCGCCTCGGTCGGCTCGCCCTGAGCGGCTTTGGGTGGCTCGCCATGCTTTACCTTCTTATTCCACTGGCCGTGATCGTCGGATCCTCGTTCACGACCACCGCCTATCTGAGCTTCCCGCCGGTCGGGCTGACCTTGAGATGGTACGGCCAATTTCTAAAGGACCCGTCCTACCTCAGCGCAATATGGACCAGCGCCTCACTCGCTGTCGCCGCGGCGAGTATTGCAACGTTGCTGGGAGTGCCGGCAGCGTTGGTTCTCGCGCGCGTGCGGTTTCCAGGCAGGCAGGCGCTCAGCGCGTTGCTGTTCTCGCCGTTGATTTTGCCGGCAATCGTCATGGGTGCGGCAATCCTCCAGTATGCATCGGCGCTCGGCTTCGCGCGGACGTTTGCGGCAATTCTCGCTGGTCACACTGTCATCGTGATGCCGTATGTCGTGCGGACCACGCTCGCCTCGCTGGTGGGGCTCGATCCATCCTTCGAGGAGGCGGCCCGTGATCTCGGCGACACTGGACCTGGTGCCTTCTTTCGCGTCACTCTGCCCTTGATCAAGCCTGGAGTGATTGCGGGCGCTCTGTTCGCGGTCATCATTTCCTGGATCAATGTCGAGCTCAGCATGTTCAATACGACGGCTGAGCTGATGACCATTCCGGTCAAGCTCTTCAACTATATCCAGTATTCCGTCGATCCGATGATTGCTGCGGTCTCCGCGGGGACGATCTATGTCGCCGTTGTCGTGGTGGTCATGCTCGATCTGACCGTCGGCATCGACAAAGCAGCCAGCATGAACCGCTGATAGGACAAGCCATGAAATCCAGACACGTCATTCACACTATCGATTCGCACACGGGAGGGGAACCGACGCGGCTCGTGCTTAGCGGAATCCCGTTGCGCGGCCGCAGCCTGCTCGAACAGCGCCAATTCATGCAGCAAAACTACGACCATCTGCGGTCCGCGTTGATGTGCGAGCCGCGCGGGCATCGTGGCATGTTCGGCGCTGTCATGGCGCCGCCGACGCGCGATGAAGTCGATTTCGGCATCATCTGGGTGGACAGCGACGGCTCGTATCTCAATATGTGCGGCCACGGCACGATTGGCATCGGTATGACGGTCGTCGAGTGCGGCCTCGTACCTGTGCGCGAACCAGTCACGAATGTGCGTGTTGATATGCCGGCGGGCATCGTCGAGATCGAAGTCAAGGTCGAGAACGGGCGCGCAACGTCGGTCGCATTCACCAATGTTCCGGCGTTTCTGTATAAGAAAGGCCTTCAGGTCGACGTGCCCGGCTATGGCAAAGTCCCGGTTGACATTTCGTTTGGCGGCAATTTTTTCGGGGCGGTCAAAGGAACGGATATCGGTGTCGAAGTGCGCGCCGAGAACGTTCCTGAGCTCGTTCGGGCGGGACTTGCCATTCGAGCCGCTATCAACAAGCAGGTCGAGATCCGCCATCCCACGCTGCCGCATATTCGTTCGGTCGATCTCGTGACGCTTTGGGGGCCCGGACTGGCGCCCGGCGCGAAGTACAAGAACATCCACGTCTTCTCGAATGGGTCGTTTGACCGCTCTCCCGGGGGCACCGGCACATCGCATATGATGGCGATGCTGATCGGCCACGGCCTGATGAAGCCCGACGAGACGATCGTCTCAGAGGGGATCACGGGGTCGCTCTTTCGCGGGCGCATGCTGCGCAGCGTTCGCGTCGGCGAATTCGATGGCTTCATACCGGAGGTTTCCGGAACCGCTCATCTCACGGGCTTCCACCAATTCGTGATCGACCCAGACGATCCGCTGAGCCATGGATTTCACATTGGCTGAGTCGTCCAAGTCTATCGGCCCGCTCGCGGGCCTTCGCGTCCTCGAGCTTGGCTCCATGTTGGCGGGCCCGTTCGTGGGATCGCTTTTCGCTGATTTCGGTGCGGAGGTGATCAAGGTCGAGAAGCCAGGCAAACCCGATCCACTCCGGGAGTGGCCGCCTCACAAGGGCGAGGTGCCGCTCTGGTGGAAGACGATGTCCCGCAACAAGCACGCGATCACGCTCGATATCTCGCGTGAAGAAGCGCGTCCCGTCGCGCTCAAGCTGATCGCGCGCAGCGATGTCGTGATAGAGAATTTTCGCCCGGGCACGCTCGAGAGCTGGCAACTCGGACCGCAACAGCTTCAGACGCAATTTCCGCGGACGGTCTGGGTACGCGTGAGCGGTTACGGCCAGACCGGCCCGTACAAAAGCCAAGGTGGTTACGCCACGATCGCCGAGTGCTACGCCGGACTTGCGTCGATCACGGGTTTTCCGGCCACCGGCCCGATGGTGTCGGCATTCCCCTTGGGTGACTATCTCGCGGGCACCTTCGGCGCTTACGGGGCAATGGCGGCGCTTCGGGCGCGAGACGCCACCGGTCAAGGCCAAGTGGTCGACGTCAGCCTCTTCGAACCGTTCCTGCGCATCCTCGAGTCCGTCGTGGTCCGATACGACCAGACTGGCCAGACGAAACCGCGCCTCGGCAATCAGATGGAAGAAGACGTGCCGCGCAACATCTACCCGACCGCGGATGGGGGCTTTATCGCGATCAGCTGTGGATCGCAGCGCATCTTCGAGAACCTCATGGACGCGATCGAACGGCCCGAACTCAAGAGCGATCCGCGTTTTGCCAGCATGGCTCTGCGGGTGGTCAATCGCGCCGCTATCGACGGCGCGGTGAAGGACTGGATGGCGCGGCAGGGCACCGATGCCGCGTTGAAGCGGCTCATCGCCCATCAGGTCGTCGCGGGGACGGTGAACGACATCGAGAGCGTCCTCGCCGATATCCATGTCGCTGCGCGCGATGCGATCGTGGCGGTGGCCGATCCGGTTCTCGGCTCGATGCGCATGCCCGCGCCGGTTCCGAAACTGAGCGCCACTCCGGGCAAGGTCCGCTGGTCCGGGCGCGAATCCGGCGCCGACAACGACTACGTGTTCTCCGATCTTCTTGGTCTCGACAAGACCGCGCTCGATGCGCTGCATCGACGGAATCTCATCTGACGACTGCAGGGAGGCGACGGTTGGCAGTGAACAGAAGTATTGGAATTCTCGGCTACGGACAATCTGTCTACGTCAAGAAGACGGATCGCACGCTGTTCTCGTTTTTTGCCGAGGTCGCGCGACAGGCACTTACCTCTGCGAACCTGTCGAAGGGTGCAATCGACGGCCTGGCCGTATGCTCATTCGAGTTGCCGCCCGACAACGCCGTAACCCTCGCCGAGCAGTTCGGCATCAGCGTCTCCTGGGCCTATCTCGGTACGGCGGGTGGTGCCGGTCCGGTTGCATCGGTCATCAACGCTATCCGGGCGATCGACGCCGGCCATGCTCGGACGGTGCTTTGCATCGCGGGCGACAACTACGACGTCGCCGGACACTACCGGCTGATGGATAATTTCAATCGAGCGCTCAAGAACTACGCGACACCGCATGGCTTCGGCGGCGCAAACGGATTGTTCGGTATCGTGCAACGCAAGCACATGGAGACCTACGGGACGAAACGCGAGCAGCTCGGTCGCATCGCCGTCGGGCAACGCGCAAGTGCGATGCTGAATGATAACGCATTACTGCGTGCGCGGCTGACTCTCGACGATTATATGAATGCGCGAGTGATCGCAGACCCGATCCATCTCTATGACTGCGTGCTGCCGTGCTCCGGCGCGGAGGCGGTCATCGTGGGGGCGCTCGATCGGGCACCGAAAGGCAAGGGCGTCCGCGTGCTTTCAGGGTACGAGCGCCACAATCACCCGCCCGGTGAGGTCGCGCCGCTGCGCGGCGGCTGGGAGCTCTTTCGTGATGCGCTATATCGGGATGCCGGTTATGGCCCTGCCGATATGGATTTCGTGCAGGCCTATGACGACTATCCGATCATGGTGGCGATCCAACTCGAGGATCTCGGCTTCTGCAAGAAGGGTGAGGTCGGGTCTTTCCTCGAGCGGCATAGTTTCGCTTGGGATGGAAGTCTGCCACTGAACACCGGGGGCGGACAGTTGTCTTGCGGGCAATCAGGTGCGGGCGGAGGGATGATTGGGCTCGTGGAGGCCGTGCGTCAGTTGCGCCGCGAGGGTAAGGGCCGCCAGGTTCCGACGGCGAGACGCGGGCTCGTCTCCGGGTATGGCATGGTCGGCTACGGGCACGGCCTTTCTACCAGCAGCGTCATCTTGGAGTGTGTGCAATGACGGCCGGCCCCGCTTATCCGCGGCCTCGCGCGGACGCCGACAATCGACACTTCTTGGACGAGTGGCGGGAAGGCCGATTGGCGCTGCAAGCCTGCAGCTCCTGTGGCCACAAATTCTTCTACGCGCGCCCCCTCTGTCCGAATTGCTGGTCGGATGGACTGACCTGGATATCGGCCAAAGGCGAGGGAGAAGTCGTGTCCTTCTCGCTCATCTATCGCCCCAACGACCCCGCATTCCTGGGCGAGGTGCCGATCGCCCTCGCTGAAGTTCGCCTGACGGAGGGCGTGGCATTGCTCGCACGGATCGTCGATGCGAATCCGGCCTCGATCCGCACGGGGATGCGCGTGGGCTTGCTGCCGAAAGCGGAAGCGGCCCGGTTCCCCCTGCCGGCGTTCCGGCCCAAGGGAGCGTGACACGCGATGGCCGCAGAACGCCGGCTTCTTTATCTCTCTCGGGCAGACGCGGAGGCGATCGATCTCCCGCCTCGAGAGATCGTGGACGCGGTCGAGCAAGCTTTGCGGGAGAAGGCGCTGGGGCGGGTCTCTCCACTTGTTTTCGAGTTCTCTGGGGGCAAACCCCCAGCACCCAGGCACCCGCGTAACGAGAGTTCACGGTTTTTATCATCGGCCGCCGCGTCGTTTTGCCACCTCGCGAGCTGCAGAGTCACTCAGAGAGCGCTCTACCCCTTCTGATTGTCGCGGGTCCGGCTCGCATAGTTTCGCGTGAATGCAGTTTCGCGCGGGCCTAATAGCCTCATACGACACGGCTGTTTGCCCGCGACTATGGAAAGATTCTGGTTGTCGCCAAACTTGGACTCCGCCGCGGCGTGATCATTCGCTGCCTGATCCAGCGTCGGCGTGAACAGGCCGTCTGCACGAGGCCCAGCGGGAACCACGGGAGAGGTGCATCTCGATGACGGCGAAATCGGCTTTCCCGGGCCAGAATGCGCTTGCGACATCGGCATTCGCGCGTAGCCGTCCCCCTGGGAAGGAGGGCAGCCTTGCCGATGACTGTATGTCGCAGCAATATCAACACAACAAGCCGGTCATCGGGTGGATGTCGGGTTAAAGGGATCATTCGAACCATGCGTTCTCATGCCCGGGTGGTGGTCGTTGGCGGCGGATGCGTGGGCGCAGGGATTCTTTACGCGCTCGCCGAGCGGGGCTGGACCGATGCGGTCCTCATAGAGCGCACGCAGCTCACCAGTGGCTCGACCTGGCACGCCGCGGGCTTGATCCCGAGCTTCACGCGCAATTTCAACATCGGACGGATGATCCGGAAGTCCCTGGCGATCTACGGGGACCTCGATCGAAAGTCGGGCCACGCCATCGGCTGGCACGAATGCGGGACCTTGCGCGTCGCCAATACGCCGGACCGCATGGACGAGTTTGTCGACTATATGAGCGTGGCGGAGACGCAAGGGATCGCCGCGGAACTCGTGTCGCCCTCGAGAATTCACGAGTTGTGGCCGCTGCTCGACGAGGACTCTCCCATGCTGGGCGGCCTTTATCATCCGCATGACGGCCATATCGCACCCTCGGATCTCACCCATGCGATGGCGCAATCGGCACGCTCGCGCGGCGCAACGGTGCTGCTCGACACCGAGGTGATCGGGTTCCAGGCAAAGCCCAATGGGGAGTGGCGGGTCAAGACGAGCAAGGGCGATATTGATTGCCAGCACGTCATTTCGGCGACCGGCAATTACGCGCGGCAAACCGCGGCCATGGCGGGCCTCGACCTGCCGGCGATTCCGATCGTGCATCAATACTGGGTGACGGAGGCGGTTCCGGAGATCGCGCACCGCCGATCTCGGAAACTTCCGGAGATGCCCATCCTGCGGCACGAGGCCGTTGCCGGCTACATCCGGCAGGAGGGCGACGCGCTGTTGTTCGGCCCCTACGAGCGGCCGGAGCGCCTTGATCTGTTCGCCGTCGACGGCGTTCCGGAAAGCTTTGGCGCCGATCTCCTGCCCGAGGATCTGGGCGCGGTCGAGGACAATTGGAAAGCCGCCGTGGAGCTCGTCCCTGCGCTCCAACGGGCGGGTATTCGCAAAAACGTCCGCGGTCCTTTCCAGATGACCGCCGACGAGCTGCCTCTCGTCGGCCCGGCCTGGGGATTGAGCAATTTCTGGCTGGCAGAGGGCGTGCCCGGCGGAATCCTATGGGGCGGTGCGATCGGCCACTATTTGTCCGAGTGGATCATCGAGGGCAAACCGAGCATCGACACCTGGGACATCGATCCGCGTCGGTTCGGGGCCTATGCCAACAAGCGCTGGACGATGGAGAGGGTACGGGAAGCGTGGGGCACGCATGCCGACGTGAGATTCCCCGACCAGGAGATGCGCACCGCCCGGCCCGGCAAAACCTCACCCTGCTATGACCGGCTGACGCAGCTCGGGGCTGTCTGGGGCAGCCTGAATGGCTACGAAGTCGCCAACTGGTTTGCTCCGCCGGGCATGAAGGCCGAGGATGGGCACAGCTTCCGAGCGCCCAACTACCTCGACAGGATCGGCCAAGAGGCGGCGGCCGTTCGTTCGGGGGTCGCTCTCATCGAGATGGCGGCCATGACCAAGTTCGAGGTGAGCGGCCCCGACGCTCGGGCCTGGCTGGACGGCATTCTCGCGAACAAGCTGCCCGCGCCGGGCCGCATTGCTCTTTGTCACCACCTGACGACGGCGGGAACGGTCTTTGCCGAATACACCGTCACGCACCTGCCCGAGGGCGTCTTCTATCTCGTCAGCACGCCGCGGGCCCAACGCTATAATTTCGATACGCTGTCCAGGCTGCTGCCGAAAGGCGGCCGAGTCACGCTGCGCGACGCGACTGCAGAGCGCGGGGCGTTTACCGTGGTGGGGCCGCGCTCGCGGGACCTTCTCCGGAGCCTCGTCGACCTCGACTTGACCAGCGCTACGTTCCCCTGGCTGTCGGCACGCGTATCCGCGGTCGGGACGGTAAGCGATGTCCGGCTGCTGCGGATCAATTACTCGGGCGAGCTTGGCTGGGAGCTGTATTGTCCGATCGCCTACCAGCGCAGCCTGCTGGAACACTTGTTGTCGGCCGGAGCCGGGGCCGGTCTTCCCGTGGGTCTGGTCGGATTCCGTGCGCTCGAGCCTCTCAGGCTGGAAAAGTCGTATCGCGCGATGTTCCGGGACATGAACACGGAGCTCACGGCGCTCGAAAGCGGTATTGATCGATTTATCGATGTCGACAAGGGCGAGTTCAGCGGGCGGGATGCCCTGATGACACAAGAGAGCCGGGGACTACGCCGGCGGATCGTGACCCTGAGGATTAAATCGGGAACCGGCCGCATCACCGCGAGCGAAGGCGTTTACAGGGGCGGACAACTCGTCGGACGAGTCACCTCCGGAACCTATTCCCATCATTTCGGGCACGACATCGCGCTCGCCTTGCTGAAGGTCGAGGAGGCGAGCGAGGGCGCCGATCTCGAGGTCCCCGTGCTGGGCCAAAGACGGGCCACCGAGGTGATCCCGGAGTCTCCCTACGATCCGAAGAACGTCCGCTTGCGGATGTGATAAACCATCTCCCGTAGGCTATGCTTTGCAAGCATGAATTATATAGGATTTATATCTTATGCATATGGGCAGAGACTTGTTACCCTTTATGCCCGTGAAGATCGGTGTTGGCTAAACGAGCCGGAACTCGAAGCACCGGAGGTAGTTGTACGACTGTGGCATTCTGTCCTGCCTCGCCAGAATCGGGTTCGATATCGCCTAAGTCTTTTCGTTCTACGTCGCGTACGGGGCAATAGAGTGCAATTGCGCACGTCGCGCTTCGGATGGTCCAACCACGAATTGCGTGATGGATAAGGCAGAAGCAGGAGCGGATGGTGCGCTAGCCATCAAATGGAGGACTGGAGCAATGCCAATCGTTACGATTCAGCAATCGGCTGGACGCACAGTCGAGCAGCGAAAAGAACTCATCCAAGGTATCACCGAAGCCTTCGGCAAGTCCTATGGCCTCGCGCCAGAGGCGGTTACGGTCTTCTTCCAAGAATATAGGGATGACCAATGGGGCAAAGATGGAAAGCTTCAAATTGACCGGCTGAAGAAGAAGTAGCCCGTCGAGACGTTGGGCGCCTTGGGCCGATCTGGAAATGGCTGGGCTGGCCGAACACCGAGGCCGTCATAAGGCGCGCCTTTGCGCGCGACAACCGGAAGATCGCGTCCGCGCGCCGCGCGATTTGGCTTCGCCCGCTCAGCAGGCGCGGGATTAATTGCGCCCGCGTCGCTTGCGGGCGCGGCGCGCCCCGGCACCGCGCCGACCTACACGCGGTAACCTAAGCGTTTTTACTGTTGGACCTTTGAGGGCCGAGCCATCTTGAGACAGGTGATCGTGATCGCTGTCCGGGAGTGATTTACCGTGCGCGCCTACAGGATGATCCACGGATCGACCAGGCCATGCTCCCATTTGGATCAGTTCGCGGCAGGTTTGCCGTATGGCCTCCTTTAGTTGAGCAATAATTGGAGAAGGGGGGCTCTGGCTTCGCTCGGCGAGGGCGAGGGTCCAAGTGATGCCTGGTCGCGCAAATGGTGCGGCCGTCAGCTCACCGTGCTTAACGTCTTCGTGGATAGCGCCCTGGGTCAGAACGCTGTAACCGAGCCCTCGTTTGACCAAAGCCTTGATGGTTGACTGACCATCGACTTCAAGGATGAGACTGAGGCGAACGCCCTGCTGAGCGGCCAGATGCTCAAAGTGGGTGCGCAAGTTGTGCGAGCGGCTGGGCAGGATCAACGGGAGGCCTTCAAGATTTCGCAGCGTGACTGGCCCGCCATGGCCCAGGCTAGAACCCGGGGGGCCCACCATATAGGTCTGCTCGATCATCAATGGCGTGATAGTCACCCCCTTCATCGGTTTTGGATTGTGGAGGACCGCTACATCGAGTCTTCCATTGACCATCCATTCTTGGAGATAACCACTGAAGCCGGTCAGCACTTGGAGAAACACGCGCGGATACTGGCCCCGATAGCGCTCGACAAGTGGCGGGACGAGATAATTTCCGGCCGCAGGTGGTATTCCGAGGCTGATATTGCCGGCAGGTTCCCGTGTACCTGCGGAGACCTCGGCCTTCGTCTGGTCGAGGAGGCGCAAGAGTCCGCGGGAGCGCTCGAGCAACAGTGTGCCCGCAGTGGTTAGCTTCACTCCATAGCCATGGCGCACGAAGAGATCGGTTCCCAATTCCTCCTCCAGCTTCTGGACTTGGCGGCTGATCGCCGGCTGGGAAATGCGGAGGAGTGCCGATGCACGGCTAAAGCTGCCGCTTTCCGCGACATGCTGGAAATAGCGAATCTGACGAATGTCCATGAATGATCCCACCCTAATTCCTAGGCCTCACATCCTATGTTGGATAAGCATAGCATGTATAGGTCTTATGCCTTGGACCTATCGCCGCACGTTCGTTACCGTCGCGCTGATCGGTGAATCCGGGTCCGCCTGACGCGGCAAATCCTTCGAGCGCTATCGGCCGATCGTTCGGAGGATTAAATCAGAACGCTTTGACAGGAGCAGAGAAATGACGAAAGCGCGCTTCATCATGTCGTGGGGTCGCACATACCAGACCAAAGGGAAGCTCCTTAGCCTGGACATGAAGCGATACATCGGCGCACGCGCCAAACCGCTATTCTACCATCCGCAAGGGATGGGAAATTACTTCACCTATCGCGAGGCGATCGACGTCCTCGGCTGGGAGCATACGGACGTCTACAAGGGCGGTCGCATCGATCTCGATCCGCAGGACTGGTCCGATCTCGGCTGGATGTGTTCTTACATCGGGCCCCCAGCGAGTGCCGTCGAGGAAATGAAGCGCCGGTGCGTTCCCGAGAACTTCGGTCCTTATCCGCCCGATCTGATCAGCGAGCTGCGGGACGTCGCGGCCGTTGAGAAGTTCGGCCGCGAGCGCGGCGACGATTTCGAGGTCATCGGCGTCGAAGGCGCCCAGGGCGGCATCGGCTACACCTATCTCACCTATCTGAGCTCGGGCGACGAGGTCATCATGCCCGATCCAGTATACTTTCACTTCGCGCCCGCCGCGCTCATGGCTGGGGCGACGCCGGTCCAGATCCCGCTGGGGCCGCACAACGACTATCGCCTCAAGCCCGATGAGATCCGCAAGCACATCAATTTGCGGACCAAGATGATCGTGATCTGCGATCCGATCAATCCGTTCGGTACGACGCAGACTAAGGAAGAGCTGATCGAGATCGTCAAGCTGGCGCGCGATCACGACATCCTCGTGTTCAATAACATTACGCACGCCACGCACCAGCTCGATCCGAAGGTCACGCAATATCCGATCGCCTCGCTCTACAAGGAAGTCGATACGAGCAACGTGATTTCGACCTCGGGCATGTCGAAGGGACACGGCATGGCGGCGATCCGCCTGGGCTTCCTCGCCGGCCATCCGGACATTCTCAAGGCCGCGGCGATGATGAAGATGGAGATCACCAAGATCCACACGAACCTGCTCGGCCAATACGGCGCATTGGCTGCGCTTAAGGACCACGCCTATGTCGAGCGCTCGCAGGAGATCATGCGGCGCAACTTGGCGCACGTAGTCGAATCGGCGAAGGTTTGGCAGAAGCAGGGATGCGAAGTCACGATCCCGGTGATGCCGAAATACGGCTTCTCCATGGTGCTCGACATCAGCAAGACCGGTGTCACGGCCCAAGAGCTGTGTGTGGCGCTGTTCAAACGTCACGTCGCGCTCTACGCGGGCGACGGTCTTGGCGAAGTCGGCGCCTCGACCACGATTCGCATCAACCTCTCGCGCCCGGACATCTGGGCGTATGACAAATTGCGGGACGAGATGGCCCCCGCCGTCATTGAAGCGCGGAGCGGGGTTTACGCCGACAAGATCGTCCACTTCTTCGAGGAAGGTCAGACGCCGCGCGGGTTGCGAATTGCCGGAGAAATCCGCGCTTTTCAACGGCAACGCCGCAGCTCAAAACCGCACGCTGCCGAGTAAGAGACACTTTCTCCATAGGGCCGGTGGCAATACCGCCGGCCCTATGGTTCAACCAAAGGCTGGATTTTGAAGGGTGACGGCGCGGCCCTCCCGACGATGGGTGCGGCAGTGATCTGCCGAACTCTTGGACCGCATGAGAAGCGGGTGATTCGTTGTTCCGGCGGGGTACCGGTGTCCGTGAATCGGTTTCAGACGACGCGCCTGGGAATTACCCACTGATCGCGAACGGCCATATCGACGACAATCGGTTGAAAGACGGTGGTTCCCGGCAGAAAAGCGGCGAATTTTTATGCTGTGGGCGATTGAAGCTCCCTGTGGGGGTGCGTCTCTTGGTCGCTTGATGAAACGTTTCCCTTGTTGAGTGTTTGTAATGGTGCTAATTTTTCAAAAAATAGCCGCCTGCAAATGGCCGGCTGACCAAGGGTGCGATTCTGCGGAGCGCGATGAAGCTTTCCCAATACGGCGGGAACCGCCGTCCGCGATAAGAAGGCGCCGCTATCGCCCACTGATTGACCTAATCTACTCGGTTTAGGAAGGAGGCGAGTTATGAGACGTTTGTCCACCCTAATCATGGCGGCGGCCGCGGGACTGTTGCAGGCCGCCTTTCCCGCCGGCGAGGCGGCAGCCCAATCGGCGCCGCCGATCAAGCTGGATTTCGCGGGGTCGCCTACTTGGCTGGGGCAGGCCCCGGTCATGGTCGCGATAGAGAAGGGCTACTTCAAGGAGCAGGGCTTGGAGGTCACCTTCCGCACCATCCTGTCCTCGGCTGATCGCGTCCGTGCCATCACATCGGGGGATGTCGCCTTCAGTAACCTCGGGCGCAGCTCGGTCATCAGCGAAATGGCGCGCGGCAATCAAAGCTTCTATTTTTTCGCCAATATTGACGATTCACCGGGCAACGAAGGTTGTTGGGCGCGGCCCGGCTTCTCCTCGTTCAAGGACTTGAAGGGCAAGAAGGTGGCGGCGAACACCTCCGCGGAAATCACCATGAACGGACTGCTGACCGCTACGGGCATGACGGCAAAAGACATCCAGTTCGTCAATCTCCCACCCAACGAAATGGCGGGCGCCCTGTCGAAGGGCGATGTCGATGCCGCCTGCGTGTGGCAGCCACTGCTCGACGGGTTAAAGGCGGCGGCGCCCGGCGGCACCCTGCTCGGTACCGATATGGACACCGCCATGTTCAAGAAATATGGCACGATGGCGTCCCCGGATATTGTTATCATCTCGAAGAAGCTGGTCGATGAGCAACCACAGCAGGCAGCCAAGCTGGCCGTGGCCATGTTCAAGGGTGCCGACTTCGTCAACGCTAACCCCGAGGAGACAGCAAAGCTGATCTCGAGCTATTTCAAGAAGCCACCCGAAGAACTCTTGGCCGGCGTCAAGAGCTTCAAGTTTTTTGGGGCGGCCGGCTGGCAGGAGCATATGAAACTGCATGAGGCGCAGATGCAGGAACTGGCGGATTGGCTGAACGAGACGGGAAAGATCCCGAACCGGCCTGCCGTGGCGAACTGGGCCAACTACAGCTTCCTGCCAAAGTCTTAGCGAATCCTTGGGCGCAGGCACGGGGCATCGCCCGTGCCTGCGCGAGCCCGACCGGATTATCGAAGTGGCAACCGGACAGACGCCCTCGACCAACATCACTAGCGAAGTGGCAGTGGAAGGGATTGTCGGCCACGCGCCGACGCCCCGTGCTTGGTATCGGTTTCGGCCGAGCCTATTCCTAAACGTCCTTTCGGTTTTCGCGTTTTTGGCCCTGTGGACCGCCTCGACTGAACTGGGCTGGATAGCCCCCATCTTCCTCCCCTCGCCTGCAGCGGTCACTTCCGAAGCACAGAAACTGATAGCGACTGGCGACCTGTTGGACGCGGTGCTGGCCTCTTCGCAGCGGGTGTTCCTCGGGTTCGCGCTGGCCGGCGTGGTCGCCGTGCCACTCGGCATCCTGATGGGCGTATGGTGGCCGGCGAAGGCGCTCATGGATCCTTTCGTGTCGCTGCTGCGGCCGCTGCCGTCTATCACCTGGATCCCGCTTACCATGCTGTGGCTGGGCATCGGCGAGTCGCAGAAGGTTGCAATCGTCTTCATGGGCTCTTGGATCTACATCCTGCTTTACACGATTGAGAGCACGAAACGCGTGGATCCCCTCCTCATCCGTGCCGCTCGCAACCTCGGCGCTGGCGATTTTGCGATCATGGCCCACGTGATATTGCCCGGCGCGTTGCCCGGCATCCTCGCTGGTCTCAAGGTTACCCTTGCCATTTCCTGGTCTTGCGTATTGTCGGCGGAGATGATCGCGGCGCAAACGGGCCTGGGCGCTATGATTTGGATTGCAAAGGACTGGGGCAACCTGCCGCTGGTGCTGCTGGGTATGGTGTGCATTTCGATCACCGTGCTCGTGGCAGATTTGCTGGCCGACCGCATCGAGCGGTTGTTGCTGCCTTGGGAGCGCAACCGTCGCCTATGACGGCACCCCCACGATAACAGGAGGCGCCCCATGCCGGTGATCCTCGCCGCCGATCAAGTGACCAAAGTATTCCTGGCCAGCCGCGGCAACGCCGTTATCGCCATCAAGAACCTCTCGCTCGACGTCGAAGAGAGCGAGTTTCTTTGCCTGCTCGGCGCCTCGGGCTGCGGCAAGTCGACCATGATCAACATGTTCGCGGGCTTCACGCAGCCGACATCAGGACGAGTCCTGCTCCGCGGACAGCCCATCACCGGCATCGAGCCGCGCTGCGGCATGGTTTTTCAGTCCTATGCGCTGTTCCCATGGAAGACGGTGCGGGGCAACGTTGAGTTTGCCCTCAAGATGAAGGGCGTGCCTTCCGCAGAGCGCCGTCGCGTCGCCGAGCGGTTCATTCACATGGTGAAGCTGAACGGCTTTGAGGACCATTATCCCACTGAACTGTCCGGCGGCATGCAGCAACGCGTTACCCTGGCTCGCATCCTGGTTGCCAATCCTGAGGTTCTACTGATGGATGAGCCGTTCGCGGCGCTCGATGCGATGACGCGCCAGGTGATGCAGGAAGAGCTGCTCGCAATCCAAGAGCAGAGTCGCAAGACCGTTGTCTTCATCACCCACAACATCGACGAGGCCCTGACCCTGGCCGATCGCATCGTCGTGCTGTCCGCTCGTCCGGGCCGGGTGAAGGCGATCGTCGAGAACGACCTGCCGCGTCCGCGCCATGTGGCGATCCAGCTGACGCCCCAGTATTCCGCGCTCAAGGCCACGGTGTGGCAGTACGTCGAGGAGGAAGTCCTAAAGCACGTCGACGCGGACCGCCCGTCGGCGGCCTGACGGCCTTGCGCTTGGCGTGAGTGGCTCGGCGTTTCAGCGCAGCTCCTGACGACTGTCTTCCTTAAGGTATCTTCTGATTGAAGGGGAACGCGGACCGTCCGGCGGCACGTGATCGATATTTTCGCTCCGGACCATGACGCGCCGCCATCGACTGGGCAGGCATGGCGGCCTAGATTTTCGCGGTATGTTCTATCGTTAATATGCGCGATGCGATGCTGGGGCAGCGTTGATGAACCGTTTCATATTGACATGCCCCGAGTGCGGTTCTAGGCTTCATCCAATTAGTTAGATGGCATGCGCGAACGATCCCAAGGTCAGTGGTAACCAGGGAGAGACGCGGCGATCATGAGGAGCGACATGGATCCAAAGACCAGCGCTGCACAAGCGACGCGGTGGCAGGATGAGCTGTACGACGAACTCCGCCGAAACAACGTCACTCAGTTCGCGTATGTTCCCGACGCCGGACATTCCATCCTCATCGACCGGTCGCTGGCGGATTCCGGGGCGCACTCCGTGGGATTGACCAGTGAGGAAGAAGGCGTTGCGATGCTCGCCGGCGCGGATCTCGGCGGAGCTCGGGGCGTGCTGCTGATGCAGAGCAGCGGCGTGGGCAACTGCATCAATATGCTGTCTTTAATAAAGGGCTCACGGTTTCCCTTCTTGACCCTCGTCACCATGCGGGGCGAATTTGGCGAAGGGAATCCCTGGCAGTTCGCCATGGGCCAGGCAGTGGAACCCGTCTTGAAGGCCATGGGCGTGATCTGCCTTCGCATCGAGCGCCCGGAGGACGTGATCACCTCGATCGGGGCTGCGATGACCATGGTTTTCCGCGCGGGTCAGCCCGTGGCCGTGCTTCTGGCGCAGAAGCTGCTCGGCGCGAAAAAATTCTGAGGAGGCGGAGATGGAACCCAAACGCAACGCGAAAGAGATTGCGAAGGCCGTCGCGCCCCGCTTCATGCTCGATCGCCGTCAAGCTGTGCCGGCGCTGATCGGGCGTCACGAGGATTTCCTGCACATCAGCGGGCTCGCCGGCGCGTTCTACGAGTTGAACGCTCTGACAAACCAGGGTAGCCATTTGTACGCCCTTGGCGGCGCCATGGGCGCGGCATGCATGATGGGCCTTGGCTTAGCCCTCGCGCGACCGGACAAGCGAATCCTGGTGACCACCGGGGATGGCGAGCTGCTAATGAGCCTCGGTGCCCTCACAACCATCGCCGTCATGAACCCGCCGAACCTTTCGATTCTCTGCGTCGACAACGGACACTATGGCGAGACCGGTTATCAGATTTCGCACACAGGCCACGGCGTCGACCTTGAGCAGATCGCGCAGGGCGCGGGCATCAAGCAGACCCGCACAGTGGCATCCGAGGCAGACATCGCCGACGGCGCGCGCATCCTCCGCCAAGGAAACGCCACCGCCTTCGTTCTGCTTTCCGTGAAACCGACCGACGGACCGAAAACCAAGGCGAGCCTCGACGGCGCCGTGTGCCGTGAATTGTTTCGCAGTGCGTTGCTGAACACGCCCTGATCGGCTTTGGGCCGATAGCTCGAACAGGGCCGCGCGCCGGCGGCGCGCGGTGATCACAAAGGGCTGGCGCCCATTGGCCCTGGACCGCGGCCATAGCGGGCTTGGTCCATAGCATCGCGCATCCTGTAAATGGCGGCCAGGCCCCGGACGCCCGCGCGGGCCAGGGCGGGGAAGCGAAACCGAACCGGGACCGACATGGTCGTACCCGGTATTAGCAGGTCTTTGACCGAAGTTCCCGACGCAGCTCTCGCGAGTTCCCGTCCCATGACGGTCGCCAGCGCGATGCCGCGCCCGCTGTACCCCAAGCCCACCAGTACTCCTGAGGCAAGCTCATGCAGATGAGGGATCTGGTCGCTTGTCATTCCCAGCCAACCGCTCCAATGAAACGCCCAATCTATGCGGCCAAGCTCCGGGAATAGAGCCAAAAGGCGGCGGCTCGAGAATTCGTAGGCCGGCTGCCGCTCTGGCCCGAAGAGCGCACCATCGCCGCTCACATGGATGCATCCGTTCGGATGCAGGCGCACCCCCGACGCGAGGTGTCGCGTATCGGTGAGCGCTCGCCCCTCCGGGAGGATTCGGCTCCGCAGGCGCTCCGGCACGGGTTCGGTGGCGAATTGGTATAACCGCAGCGGTATCAGGCTCTGCCTGAGCCCCGGCCAGAGGTCGTCCGTGTAGGCGTTTGTGCCGATCAACACCTGGCTGGCTCGAACCGTGCCATGGGCGGTGGTTATCCGCCACTCCGCCCCCTGTCGCGCCAGCGACAACGCCCTGCTGCCCGCCTTTATCGCCGCCCCGGCCCGGCAGGCCGCCGTCGCCAGTCCGCGGGCGTAAGCGAGAGCATTCAGCGTGCCGCCCCGCGGCTCAAGGAGCGCGCCCCAATAGGTTCCGCCGCCGATCGCCTGCGCGGTCGCGGCCGCGTCGAGAATCGGAAGTGCGGCACCGCGCGCCTGCCAGAATGCCGAGCGTCGGCGCAGCCGGGCCAAGGCCTGTGGAGTATGGGCGGCAAAGATCAACCCGTTGCGTACTGAGAAGCAGGCGATGCGGTGGCGCTCGATCAAGTCGAATACCAAGTCGGCGCCCTCTGCTGCGGCTTGGATCAGCCGCTCGCCATGAGCGCCAAAGCGCTGCAGCATGGCCCACGGTTCGTGCCGGAGATAAGGGTTTACCTGTCCGAAGGTGCGCCCCGAACCTCCCCAGCCAATCTCGTTGGCCTCGAGAACGACCACTCGCGCGCCCGCTTCCGCCGCATGGAGAGCGGCGGATAATCCGGTAAAACCGGCTCCCAGAACACAGATGTCCGCGCGCGCCTCACCGTGAAGGGGCGAGGCTTCCGGCGCCGGCGGCGCCGTCTCGGTATAGCTGGTGCGCGCAAGCGCGCTTGGATCGTCAAGGGGATGGTACATGGCTCGCTTTCGAGACTTCGGCCAATCCGGGAGCAACTGCGCCCGCGCTCCGGCGCTTTCGACGCTTCTCGCAATTGCCGCCGTGGGTGTCCGTTCCGCAGGCGAGATGCACCGCTCTGAGCGCGGGCTCACCGCGTCTTAATCATGCCGGCAGTTTGGGTTCCGGGAACATGGCACGGTTCGGCGCGTGCGCGCGCTTCCAGACCATGACGCTGCGAGTGTAATCGATCACGACCGTGCCGTCCTGCTTCACGCCGAAGGTGCGGACTTTGACGATCCCCTGCTTCGGCCGCGACTTCGATTCTCGCACCTCTACGACTCGCTGCTCGGCATAGAGAGTGTCGCCGGCGAATACCGGATTCGGCAGCGTGATCTGGTCCCAACCGAGCGCAAAGCCGTTCTCGCTGACATCCACCACGCCAAGCCCGGCAACTACGGCCAGCGTGACAATGCTGTTCACCAGGAGCCGATCGAAGCCGGTCTGGCGCGCGTATTCGACGTTGAAGTGAATCTGGTTGGTATTGTTGCTGAGCAGCGTGAAAAACATGTTGTCGGTATCCGTGATCGTGCGACCGAGGCGCGAGCGGTACACGTCACCCACCTGGAAATCCTCGAAGAAACGTCCGATCCAGCCTTCTTTTACGGCCATGGGTCCCTCCTGATGGCAGGTTCTGTCACGCGGTGACGGTTAGGCCGATCCGTGCGGCAAGGCGCATGGTACCGACTGCGCGCTCGTAGATCGGCCGGTCGACCAGCTTGCCGGCGAAGCTGATGCTGCCGTGCCCCTCGGCCACTGCCTTCTCGAAATCCGCAATCAGGGCACGGGCGAATGCGATCTCGTCCGCGGTCGGACTGAAGGCGGCATTCACCGTGTCGATCTGACCGGGATGCACCATCGACTTGCCGAGAAATCCTAGCGCGCGGGCCTTTGCGGCGTCGGCTTTCAAGCCGTCGATATCCTTCAGATCCGGCCAGACGCCGTCGACAGAAGTGACCCCTGCGGCGGTAGCGGCGACCACGATCGAGGAGCGGGCATGAATGAAATCGCGGGCGATGCCGGTGCGCACGGTGGGAAGGCCGATGTCGCGGCTGAAGTCCTCCGCACCGAACATGAGGCCAATCACGCGCGGCGAGGCGGCGGCGAGAGCCGGGGCGGCAAGCAGCCCCTTCGCCGTTTCGATCGCCAGCATCAGCCGGACGGCGCCGGGAGCGAGGCCGCGCTGGCGCTCGAGAAGATCGAGCATGATCGCCAAGCCGGCGACCTCCTCCACCGTCTCCACTTTTGGGACGGTCAGGCCCTCCAGTCCCGGCACCACCACCGCGTCGAGGTCGAGCGCCAAGTCGGCCGTCGTGAGTCCATTGACCCGCACGAAGCGGGCCGGTCCGCCGGCAACGCGCGGCTTGCCGAGCCCCGTCGCGACCAGCGGACGGGCAACTGCCTTCTGGGCCGGGACCACGCCATCCTCCAGGTCCAGCATGATGGCATCGGCGGATAGCGCGAGCGCCTTATCGATTATCTTCGTGGAATGCCCGGGAACGAACATCCATGAGCGCATGCGGTCCATGCCAGGATTCCTCGGTGTGTTTCGGGTTCTCTCGACCGTCAGTAGGATCGCTCCATCCCGAGCACGTGCTGTCCGACATAGGCCAGCACCATGTTCGTGGAGATCGGCGCGATCTGGTACAGGCGGGCTTCCCGCCACTTCCGCTCGATGTCGTATTCTCGCGCGAAAGAGAATCCGCCATGAGTCTGCATCGCCACATCGCCCGCCTTGAAGCAGGCTTCCGATGCGAGCAGCTTGGCGATGTTCGCGGCCTCCCCGGCATCGCGGCCGGCGCTGAACAGTGCCGCCGCCCGGCGGCACATCAGGTCAGCCGCCTCGAGCTCGGCATAGGCGCGGGCAATCGGGAACTGGACGCCCTGGTTGCGTCCGATGCTGCGGCCGAAGATCGTGCGCTGATTGGCGTATTCGACGGCGCGGCGAATGAACCAGCGGCCGTCGCCGATTGATTCCGTCGCGACCAATATCCGCTCCGCATTCAGCCCATCGAGGAGGTAGCGAAAACCCTTGCCCTCTTCGCCGATGAGATTCTCCGCCGGCACGTCGAGGCTGTCCATGAACACCTCGGTGGCGTTGTGGTTGATCATCGCCGGCAGGGGACGGATCTCCATCCCGTGACCCAGGCTTTCCCGGATGTCCACCAGGAACACCGAGAGCCCGTCCGTCTTCTTGGCGACTTCGGCGAGCGGTGTGGTGCGCGCGATTAGCAGCATCAGGTCGGAATGCAGCGCCCGCGAGGTCCACACCTTCTGGCCCGACACGACGTAGCGGTCGCCCTTACGGACCGCGCGGGTCTTCAGGCTTGTGGTGTCCGACCCGGAGGTCGGTTCGGTGACGCCAAAGGCCTGCAGCCGCAGCTCGCCGGAAGCGATCTTGGGCAGGTAGCGCTGCTTCTGTTCGCCGCTGCCGTGCCGCAGCAGCGTGCCCATGATGTACATCTGGGCATGGCCCTGGCTGGCCGTGCAGCCGCTGGCATTGATCTCCTCCAGAATAACCGCGGCGGCCCGCAGCGGCAGGCCCGCGCCGCCGTATTCCTCGGGGATGAGGGCGGCGAGGAATCCTGCCTCGGTCATCTCGCGGATGAACGCGGTCGGATAGGCGTTCGAATCCTCGAGGCCGCGCCAGTAGGCTCCTGGATAGCGCACGCACAGCGCGCGCACGGACTGGCGCAATTCCGGGAAGTCTTCGCCGAGCTGGACGCTCTGTAGCTGCGAGCCATCGGCGCTCGAGGTATCCATGCTTGCGGTCTCCGGTGCCCGGTGGGGATCACTCCGCCGCGGTTTCGGCAGGTTGTCCGCCGAAGATGCGCTTATTATGCTGGCCGGGGCGGGGCGCGACGGCACGGAGCGGCGGACGCCGACCGTCGAACGACAGGGGCAGGCCGACCAGCCGCATGTCATTCTCCAGCGCTTGCTGGATGATGCCGAGCGACTGAGTCTGGGGATGCGCGACCACTTGGTCGACCGACTGGATCGGGGCGGTGGGAACGCCGGCTCGTTCGAGCCGCTCGGACCAGGCCGCGGTCGTGTCGGTGGCGAAGATCGCTTCGATCGAGGCGATCAATGCTTGGCGGTTCCTGACCCGCCCGTCATTGGTGGCAAAGCGCGGATCATCGGCCCAGTCCGGCTGGTTGAGCACCATTGCCAGCTTGCGGAACAGACCGTCATTGCCGGCGGCCACCATGATGTAGCCATCGCTGGCTCGGAAGGCCTGGTGTGGGACGATTTCCGCGATCCCGGATCCCATCGGCCGTCGAATTTCGCCCGCGGCCAGGTAGCCGGCGACCTGCACGGTCATCCAGGCGACCGCGGTCTCAAAGAGCGAGGTGTCGACCACGCATCCACGGCCGGTGGCTGAGCGCCGGATCAGCGCCGCCAATATGCCGATCGCGGACCACATGCCGCTGCCCATGTCGACTACGGCGGGCCCAACCCGGACCGGCGCGCGACCATCCTCTCCGGTCACGCTCATCAGTCCGCCGAAGGCTTGCATCAGTGGGTCGTAGCCCGGCTTGTCGCTGAGCGGCCCAGTACGACCGAAGGCGCCAAGGTTGCAATAAACGAGACCCGGCTTCTGGCGCAGCAGGTCTTCACCGGATAGTCCGTAGCGCTCGACCGTACCGGGTCGCAGGTTCTGGATCACTACATCGGCCCGGTCGAGGACCAGCCGCTTCAGACGGGCGAGCTGGGCCGGATCGGTCAGATCGACCGTGACGCCGAGCTTGTCCCGGTTGAGGCTCTGGAAGGCCGAGGAAGTGCCGTGCCAATAAGGTGGCCCCCAAGCGCGCGCGTGGTCGCCGTGCTGGTCGCGCCCGTCAAGGGGCTGCGGGCCCTCGCCCGAGACGCCGTCGAGCTCGGGAATCGCGGCGTACGCGAGAACCGCCGCTTCTTCCTGATCGACGGGGACGG
>Ga0209517_10003252_pt1 | contig 22172 bp, 18 predicted proteins | sample PeaSoiMetSII2010_FD_187695 | JGI IMG/M metagenome (GOLD analysis project Ga0209517, IMG submission 187695) | Peat soil microbial communities from Weissenstadt, Germany - SII-2010 (SPAdes) (version 2) | ecosystem: Environmental > Terrestrial > Soil > Wetlands > Peat | place: Germany...
GACACTCTGTTGTGATATCGTGACCCAAGCAAAAGCCTCCTTTGGTGCTTCAAACATCGTCATCTGAACGTGTTTGTACCACAGGAGGCTTTTCTTGTCTCCAAAATCATGAATTATGCGGGCTAGACAGTTCAGCGCTCGTTTGCTACGTTATCGGGGTCAATGCAGTCGACCGGCGGTTCAGGAAGGTGAAACGGTAGTTAAGGTGCGCAGAATAAAGGCTTCAACGTGAACGGGTTCAGAAAAACCACAGGAGGTCTTTAAGATGGGACGGATTCGCATATCTTCAGGAAGACGCTCGTTTCTCGCTGGCCTACCACTCGCGGGCGCCGCTCTTGCGACACCTTTAGTCGCTGGCGCAACACCTGCGGAAATGCTTGACGTGGCGCCCCAATCGCTCGAGCAACGGCTTATTGACGCTTTTGACGCCATGCCGATAGCCGATACTCACGAGCATCTGCTCCTCGAGGAGGAACGCGTCACGCAGAGGATCGATTTCTTCAGCTTGATCGGCCATTACGCCATTGGCGACGCGATCAGTGCGGGCATGACGGGCGAGGCTCTGCGCGTGATGCAAAACAAGGATGCGTCCGATATGGAGCGCTGGCGTGCGCTGGAGCCGTACTGGAAGTACTCCCAGTTCACCGGCTACAGCCGGTGCCTGCGGATCGCCATTCGCGACATCTACGGTTTCGAAGAGATCTCTACCTCGACGATCCACCAGATCAATGACGCTATTCGAACCCGCAACAAACCCGGCCTCTACCACTACATCTTTAAAGAGAGGGCTCACATTCGTTTCTGGGTGTTCGACGACCGCCATGCCAAGCCTACCAAGGCGGACCGCGACTACTTCGTGGTGGTTCGCGAGTTCGATAGGTTTGCCCTCCCACAGAGGCGCGCTGACGTACACGAACTGGAGCAAATCACTGGCGTTTCAATTACTAGCCTGGCCGATCTCAAGGAGGCGCTAGAGAAAAACTTCAGCGAGGAGGTCGAGGCCGGAATCGTCGGCGTAAAGACAGTGATCGCCTATACGCGCGACATCCACTTCCGCGAGGTGGAGGAGGCTGCAGCGGCGCGCGATTTCGACAGCGTGATGCGCGGTGATCGCCCGTTGCCGGTGGGTTTCCGCCAGCATGTTGACCGGCCCTTCCGTAACCTGGAGGATCACATGTTCCACCACGTGATCAAGCTCGCCGAGGCGCATCACTTGCCGGTGCAGTTTCACACCGGAATGAATGGCACCAACTTCGTTGAGAACACCAACCCCACACATCTGACCAACCTCTTTTTCCTTTATCCGCAAGTACGGTTCGACATCTTCCATATCGGCTACCCCTATTGGGAGGAGCTGTCGGTGCTGGCGAAGTCGTTCGCGAACGTCAGCGTTGATTTCTGCTGGGTGCCCATCATCTCCCCTGCGTTATCCGGGCGCGCGCTAAGTGAATATCTGGATACGGTACCTTCGAACAAAATTCTGGCTTTCGGTGGCGATTACTTCTATGCAGAACTCACCTATGCGCATGCCAAAATAGCCCGGAAGGTTGTCGCCCAGGTACTGGCAGCAAAAGTCGAAGCCGGCTATTGCAACGAGGCGGAGGCATTGGAATTGGGGCGGCGGCTACTGTTCGACAACGCAGCCGGATTGTTCTTTGAGAAACGTACTGCCCCTCATCCACTTCTCGAACGAGACGTGCCCGGAGCCATCCCTCCATAGCTAAGCTGGCATTCTCAGTTTGCGTTCCGCACTCGCGGGATGGCTAGCAATGACCCATTAGCCGCCCTGCCGCAGCAGGTCCTCGTAGGCCTGCCGGAACGTGGGATTCTGGGATTCGAGCTCAAAGGCTGCGCGGTATTCCTGGACGCATAAGCGGCTTGACGATGTTCTTGCTGACCTATATTTCTCCTTGGCCCGCCAGCCGGAAGTGTTTCCCGCCATTTCCGATACGTCTTTGTCAGTGGCAAAAACCGCCGTTTATCCCGACGTGCCATCGCATCGCATCTTTTTCACCTACGACGATACAGAAGTCCACCTTCTCGTCATCGAGTTTGCGGAAGAGTTCCTGCCAGAGGGACGGCACGTTACGCGGGAAGTCTGAGTAACTAGAATGCTTCGCGATTGCGCAGAATTGGCCCAGGACGCACTGTCCCTCCCACTGTTATTTAGCAGAAAGCGGCGCAGACTCCGGAGATCGGAAGTCTACGCTTCCCGCTTCGGAACCCAAGCTGCGGCGGCAATCGTTGCTGCAGCTTCGGATGTGGCGGCTAATCTACCTCGCCTCACGCCAACTGCGCTACTCGCATTTAATATCAGCAGATTTAATACGAGTTAATCTACGTGCATTTTGATGGAGGTTCAGTATGCAGCGGTCCCGCAGCCGTTGGGTAACACGTTGCGCGCTTATGGTTTGGTAAGATGCAAGTCTGGACGGCATGCACATGGGGGTAATTATGAGCGGTCGGACGGGTTTTCGGTGGTCTGGTCTTTTTGTTCCGCCACCTGGGCGGTTTCGCGCCCATTCGTGCATTCAGCATAAAAGTGTTTCTGTGATAGGATGTGGCGGAGCGTGGGCCAAGCCTCGACACAGCGCGCGCTCGGGATCTAAACACGTGACGTCCGAAATCCGGCTTTCGGAAGTGAGCTGCAACTTTGCCCGATGCTTACCGCAGCCAATCGCTCTCCGGAATGATTTGCTACCGGAGTGACGTGCCCGGGGTCGCGTGGCTGGATCTTCTTGGACACGGGAACTCGCGCATCGGCGGTAAACGAGTTTGTGAAGTATTGCTCGATATACAACTTCTACCGAGAGTATGGAGCCTATATGAAGAGACGAACTTTCCTCAGGTCAGTAACCGGAGCCGCCGCCCTAACCTGGTCGTCAACCAGAACATTACACAGCGCAAATCGGCTTGGGGCATTGGAATCTCAGGCCCTGTGCGATCGTCCGCCTGATTCGCAAGGGTTGTATTTTTCCAAGAAGGCTTGCGTACTTGCGCCGCTTCCTCAATTCGAGGAGACCCGCAGCCAATTGCCGTCGCCGATTGATGATGATCATCCGCTCTGGATCGAGACTTACTGGAAAGCCTGGGAACTTGCCTTCAAGAACTTTCACCAGCCTTCTCCAAAAAGCGGATTTGTGTCCAATTTCATCGATGCCGCTTTCAACGAGAATATTTTTCTTTTTGACAGTTGTTTCATGACGATGTTCTGCAATTATGGCTACCCTTTGGTGCCGGGTATCTCGACGCTTGATAATTTTTACGCCAGACAATATATGGACGGAGAGATTGGTCGAGAGATAGGTCGGGCCACAGGAGTCGACTACGAGCCATGGATCAACCGCGAAGACAAACCTCTTTTCACCCGCTGGGGATGGTGGGGATGGCCGTCCCCTCTGAATACCCACAAGATAGACCGAGACACCGCGGTTATTTACAAGGGACGGAAGGCTCCTTCGCCGAACCCACGCCTGACGCTCGATACCCTCGATCACCCGATCCTGCCATGGGCGGAGCTTGAGTATCAACGCCTGACCGGGGATGACGGGCGGCTAAGCGAAGTATGGGAATCGCTCGTCCGGTATTATGGCGCCTTTCAAAAATATCTCCAGCAAGGCAACGGTTTATATATCACCGATTGGGGCAGTATGGATAATTCTCCCCGTAACGTTTATTTGAAGAACGGAGGAACGGCCATCGACACCTCCGCGGAGATGGTGCTGTTTGCGCGGCAACTTGCTGAAATCGCGGGGACGATCGGCAAAACGGGCGAGGCCGCGAGGTTCTCCGGCGACGCCGACGAGCTCAGCCGAAAGATCAATCATTTAATGTGGGACCCGAGGAAGAATTTCTATTTCGATCTCACAATCGATGGAAAACGATCGCCAGTCAAGACCATTGCACCTTTTTGGACGCTAATTGCCCACATTGCTTCACCCTCCCAAGCGAGCGCCTTGGTGTCGCAGCTTAAAAACCCCTCAACGTTCGGACGACTCAACAAAGTCCCGTCGGTTCCTGCGGATGAGCCGGGATACGATCCTGCGGGAAGCTACTGGCGCGGCGGGGTGTGGGCGCCAATGGTGAGAATGGTGACCCGAGGCCTCGAAAAATATGATTACATCGACCTCGCCCGCGAGCTCGCGCTTAACCACTTGAATCTGGTGGCTGAGGTTTACAAGAAGACGGGCACGATATGGGAAAATTATTCGCCCGACGCTCAGCAACAAGGCAACCCCGCCAAGAGCAACTTCGTGGGTTGGACTGGAATGGGACCGATTGTATTCCTGCTCGAGTACGCCGTCGGCCTCAAGGCGGATGCCCCCACTAATACACTGGATTGGCAACTCACACCGGGCGGCCGGCGTGGATGCGAGAGATTCCGCTTTAACAGGCACGTTGTTTCTCTGGTTGCGCAGCCAACCGGTCAGGCAACTGGCGGTTGGCGAATAACCGTTCAATCCGACAGCCCGTTCGAGCTCCGCGTCCGCTCCCGATCGACCGAGAAGAAGTTTTCAGTCGCAACCGGCAGTCAAGAATTTGAAGTCTGAGACAAGCGGTCGAAAAATAGCGGCGGTTTTGATCGCCAAATGGGGGCAAGGCACTGCGGCGCCACTTGACATCAGTTCGCAGCACGGTAGAGTAGTGCCGCTCTTCCAACTCATAGCCCGGCGCCGCTTGCTGGCACCGCGAACAACGCCGCGCCATCCGGGCGTGCCCTCTGACGGTAATTTCAATTTGCTCCTCTTTGCCCTGCCTAACCCGGAGCCGGATGTCCTGGAAAACGAATCTCGCATGAGGTTGAATCTGAGAGAAGGATGTAGCGGCGCAGTAACCTGGGAGTTGACTAGCATAGGGAGGTACGAACCGGAGGCTCTCCTCGTGGGGTGGCAATGAAGCTAAACAAATATCAACTAATGAACGCGGAGGGAGCGGCGTTGGGCGGCCTCTTGTTTGGCTTTGGCACAGCCGTAATCGCCGGGACGACCCACGCACTGAGGGTGTCCTTTCATCTTTCGCCCGCATCTTTAGGTGCAACGGTTTCCAGCGCGTTGTGGGGTACGATTATCGGGGCGATGTTTGCCGGAATTCCCGGCGATCGATATGGGCGTCGCCATAGCCTTCGGATCGTGGCCATGCTTTATTTAGTATCGGCGCTTGGATGCGCGTTTGCGTGGGACCTGTATTCACTGGTGGCATTCCGTTTTGTCGCGGGGCTGGCGATTGGCGGTTCCTCAGTGCTTGGTCCGATGTATATTGCGGAGATTGCGCCTGCGAGATGGCGCGGGCGACTAGTCCGTTGGGAGACCCCCCGGCTCTGCCGGGGAGGCAGCAGAAGTTTGACATCTCCCGCAGTACTTGGCACGCAAATCTACCGTGCTGCAGGACGTCGAATGCGATAGCCCAGTAAACGCGTTCCGATGTGCGCAGTTGAGTTCTGCGAATCTTCCGAATCCGGCGGCACGGGTTCGGATTGGAAGCTGCCGTAATGAGCGCCACGACAGCCGGCACCATCGCTCCATAATGGTTTTGCGGGGCCGCGATAGCGTCCTCGCGGCCGCTTTGAGCGGCTCACTGTTTTTAAAGCCTCCGGCTTTGCCGGAGGATATTTACTGGGCTTCTTTCCATTCAATGTGGCCGCGGGTATTCTGCTCGCCTACTTCTCAAACTACGTCATCGGACTAATGGGATTTGGCAATCTTGAATGGCGCTGGAAACTGGGCGCAGGCGCAGTGCTGGCGGTGCCGTTCTTTATAATGCTCCTGGTTATTCCCGAAAGTCCGCGTTGGTTGGCGAAAAAAGCGAGAATAAAGGAAGCCAGAGAAGTGCTCCGCCTGACTGGCGAAGAAGATGTGGAGCAAGATCTGCGGAAGATCGTCGAATCGGTGGATTTGAAGAATACGCGGGAGTCGATATTCTCCCGGAAGTAATGGCCAAGCTTGAGAAAACGGTCGCTCGCGTGCATCGTCACCACGCGGGATTTGACTTTCTCTAAGAGTTCAATAGGATCCTCGCCGGCTACTATGGCATTCGACGGATCATACTGGACACCAAACCAGGGCGAATCAATCCTATTCACGATTTCGAGAAACACGTCACTATTTTGGGCGAACTCGGGAAATTCCCAATAGTTGTCCTTATAGTGATTCTCGATGGCCAGGACAACGCCCTTTTCGGCGGCACAGTCGAGAAGTTCCCGGATGCATTCGACAACCCATTGCACTCCCACTTCTTTCATCACTCCCGGGCGCCGTTGGCCGGAGAGGACACGACAGAACCTTCCCCCGAGGCGCGCAGTGACATCAATCTTGCGTTTTTCGCGCGCCACCTCCTCGCGTCGCTCGTCGGCGCCCCACTTGGTGAAATCTGGCGAATGACAAAACATAGGCATCTCGAGATGGTGTCTTTGAAGGGCACTTTCGACTTTGGTGAGATAGGCTTCGTCAAGGGTCTCGAGGAATCCGCCGTGGAGTTCGAGTCCGTCGATAGGCAGATCCGCAGCCATTTCGATCCAGTCGAACACGCTCATCGTACGTTCAAGGACGAGTTCGTCCATAAAGCACTTGGGAAAGGAAGCGAGTTTCATCGGAAGCCATCCTTTTGGGATCAGAGAACTACCCTTGATATATTGAGAACCTTGGGCGCGCCGGGACGATGGCATGAGGAACCAAACGATCCAGCTATATTGGCGCCTCCGATAACTTTGTTGTCCTGCCTTCTTCACCAGCCAATTAAGTTGCAAACGTAAGGAACAAGGTCTTGAGGTTTTCGGGTCCGGTCTGGACAACGGACTGACCCGAGAGCATGGCGTTTGTACACTCCCTCTGGAGCAAGTAAAAGCTCTCGACGAAGTCGTCATCGGGCGAGCGCCATTCCTCACTCTCCACCTCGCTACCTCTCATAATGCGGGAACGTGCGGGAGCGCCTCGGGTCATCGTCCCTTCGTAAATTGCAGAGCCTTGTTCTCCTTCGATCGCGAGACAGCCGTACGGCAATCCGGCGTGCTTCCAGGCGATATCAATGGTGGCGGTCGTCTCTCCATAGCTGTATATGGCGAGAGCCCAACTCTCGCCCTTGACCCGCGGATTCATCCGGTGCTTGATAGCGTAAATACTTGTGGGTTCACCTAACAAGGCCCTCATCATATCTATCAAGTGCGTCCCGTATTCGAGCAGGATGCCACGACTCGACGTGAGCTTATACATTTCGGCCGGTTCGCTGGGATCGTGCTGCGCCGGGCGAACCATTCGCAATACGCCAAAGAAGCGTTGGCGGTGTAGCGCCAAAAGCCGGCAAAACCAAGGCCAATAGCGGTGATACTCATGCACGGCAAAGAGTTTCGGATGGTGTACCATCGCAGCTACAAGAGCACGTGCATCGTTGAGGCTATCGCACAGCGGCTTCTGGCAGATGATGTGCAATCGCGCGGACTTGGCGAGTAGACAGAGATCTTTGTGACTGGCCGGCGGAGTAAGGATATCTACAAAATCCAGCTGCTCACTGGCCAACAGCACCGCAGGGCCTGCATATGCGCGCGCGGCAGGAACGAAATGGCTGCGCCGCTCTTCCGCCCTTTCAAGGCGGAGGTCCGCGAGCGCCACGATCTCCGCTTCCGGAATTCGCTGCCATCCCTGCAAGTGAAATTGCGCGATCATCCCGCAGCCGATAAGAGCACCACGCAGTTTCTTAGTCATCATCAATCCAAGAGGGCCAGAGAGGCTTTTCGAGCCGAGATGCTGACCAAAATACCTCGCTGATTAGCCTGCCAGGCTGCTTGAAAAGGGTCGTCTGTTATGCTGAGCGGAGCTAAGCGCCTGCAATATCTCCTTGGAAACAAGCAAATGCAAATCCTTCGCTTCGCTCAGATTGACAGCTTTGGGGCTTTTCATTCGGTCAATTTTAGGTTAAGCAGTTTGGCTGGGTTACCCTGCACCATGAGCTTCAGTTCGCGCACGCTAAACCCCGCCCGCAGCAATCGTTCGAGATAGTCTCCCATCCCCTCTACCGGCGTCGGATAACAAGGCATGCCAAAGTCGGTGGCGAGGATAGTCGTTGTAGCGCCGACGGAACGAATCTGCTCCACTATTGCCTCAAACGAGATGCTTTGAGGAAGGCCCGCTTGAGTAGATACAAGGCAACGCTCAAAAAAAACAGACCCGGTGGCCGCTAGTTGTCTCTGAACTTCGATCGACATGGACGTAACGCCCCATTCCGGATGGGTAACCGAGATGTGGCGTATGCCGATTGCCAGAGCCTCTTCGATCAGCCGGAGCGATTCCTCCGGCGAAAGATGCCCGGTGGCCAGAATTGCATCGCCGCCGACAAGCAAGCGGAGAATGGAGACGACATCCTTATTTAAGCCAGTTCCGCGGAAGATCGTGAGACTTCCGTGTCCGCCCAGGTGGTATTGGTGATTGGCGGCAGAACGCGTGGGCATCCAAACCTGGACGGCGCCCATCTTCAGCGCAGCGTCGACGGCGCGCGGATTGAACCCGCCCACCGTATCGTTTAGGACGATGCCGCCAAAAACTCGAAAGTCGGAATAAAGGCGATTGAGTAAATAGGCGCGCTCACAAGTAGGGAATACGTGAGATTTCAGTACCAGGGCTCGCATGCCGGCTCGGCGCGCTTGCTCTACGATCTCAAAGTCATCGAGCTTTCGCGGGATGACATCAGGAAAACTATGAACATGCGTGTCAATCGCGCCCGACAATAGGTTTGAATTCATCAACCTGCCCACGCGATCGCCCCTGCTACCGGCGCTTCGCTTTCAGCAACGCCCAGCGATCGATTCGTTTGTCAATGCTTTCCCTGTCCTCGCCGGCTTCAATAGCTTTGCGTGTTTCTCCTTCGGCCCTTTCCGCTGCTTCAGCGAACTCGAGAACTTCCTCAAGCAATGCTTTCGGCACGATGACCACGCCGTCGTCGTCGCCTACGGCAAAATCGCCAGGCTTGACCGGTAGCCGCGAATCAACCTGGCCCGACATGGTGATGGGTTCGTTGTAAGATTGGATCTGAAAACGCCCATGCGCGAGGACCGGGGTCACAAACCGGCAATAGGTTGGGAAATTCATTTCGATAAGGTCAGTATAGTCACGAGTTCCGCCGTCGATGACGATCCCGGCAGCCCCTTTGACTTTGGCGTTAGCGCCTGTGTTGCCTCCCCAGGGTCCGCCCTGCTTATGGCCGCCGCAATCCAGAAGGATGACGTCGCCTGGTTGGATAACGCGAAACATCCCGTAGCTCATTGCCGTGCCCCATTTTCCAGCGCTCGTGTTCGTGCTCTCGCCGGCCATGGTCAATGCGGGGCCCGCGATGCGATACCCGCGCATTAAGGGACGAATGTCGGAGGACAACGCCTGACTTTGGTATCCCATCTTGTCGAGGACGTCATAGACGGTGGGTGCGGGCAGGAGCTTGTAGCGTCGGATCAGTTCTTCACGGCTGAGTCGCATGATTTTCTCCAGTAAGTTGGCTCAATTCAGGCACGACATTCAATAGAGCCTCGCCTCGGGAGAACCGAAGCATGTTGGCGAACGCTGCCTTCATTTTGGTTGTTAATGCGTCGCGCGTGCCAGCAGCAAAGTGCGGAGTGATGAGTACATTTTCAAGATGCAGCAAGCGGTTCGACGGATCAGGCGGTTCCTCCTCGAGCACGTCGAGAGCTGCGCCGGCCAGTTGGCCAGCCGTCAGACTTTCAAACAACGCTGCCTCATCCACCAGTTTGCCGCGTGCCGTATTGATGAGTATGGCTCCGGGCTTCATCAACTTCAGAGTGCGGGCGTTGATGAGATGATGATTCGCGGCCGTAAGAGGCACATGGAGACTAACAATATCAGCTTCGCCAAGAAGCGCCTCAAGGCTATCCTTCCGATCCACGGCGTAATCGGTCGGCGGTGGGGCCCACGGATCATAATATATAATGCGGCAGCCGAAGGCCTGCGCGCGCTTCGCCACCTCTCGGCCGATCTTCCCGAAACCCACAAGGCCGAGGGTCTTTGCATTCAGGTCAAAGGAGGTCTTTCGCAATTCCCACCGCATCCAGCGGCCCTTCCAAACCCCAATGGCCGCCTGAATAAGGTGCCGGTAACTGGCTAGAATCAGGAGTATCGTGAACTCAGCGACTGACCCTGACGTGCCCTCCGGTGTCAACGCGACGAATATGCCTCGCTCGCGGCACGCGTTCAAGTCGATTCTTTCATAGCCCACGCCCTGGTTCTGAATCATTCGCAGTCGAGGGGCGGCTGCTATGTGTTCCGCCGAGACTACTTCTTCAGCGACCAGAATGAAGTCGCACTCAGACAGCGGGGCGGAATAGTCTTCGCCTTCGGTTGGCGTTGTGAGAACCCACCCTGGAGGCATTTGTTGCCGGATGATTTGGCAGACCTCCTGGGTGGCCTTGCAGTTCATGTAGAAGACCGTGTATATCATGCAGTTGTATCCTCACAACGGGAGAAAGGCCGCATGCCAACCATCCGTTTCAAATATTCGAGCGAGCGCTCTTGCAGGTCCAGCACATCTCCGAAATAACTTTCGATGCCGACCCAGCCTTCGTACCCCACCTCGTTCATGATCGCAAACGCCCGATCGTAGTTGATATCCCCCTGCCAAAGTGGCGCCGGGTTCCCATTCCGATAGTTCTTGACATGCCAGCAGTTTGTTTGCGGCGCAAGGAGTTTCAACGCGGCTTCCCAGTCAGGACGCCCTGGGCCACGACAGATATTGCCCAGGTCCGGATTCACTCCGACATTCGGAGCCTTAACCTGTGCGAGGAACTGCAGGCACAACTCGGGCGAGTCCAGCAAGCCATCATCGTGAAGTTCCAATGAGATTCCGACTCCAACTTTGCCAGCTCGATTTGCAAGGTCAGTTATCAGTTCAGCCGAGCGCTGGTATTCCATTTCCCCGATATCGCCGCCTCGCAGAGGAGGGCGATTCGCGGCCGGCAAAGTGGGCATCGACAGAGAAATATTGAGTATCTCAGCTCCCAGTGCGTCTGCAATCTCGACGCTCCGCTGTAGCCGCGCCCAGTGGCTGGCCGCTTCGCTCGTGCGCGAAAGAATGCATCGACTGATATTAAGCCCGGAGACCTGGAGGCAGGCGGCGGCTATTTCTTTCCTCAGGTCACGCAACTCTCTCAATGCCATGCCGTGAAAATCCAGCCATCGCGGCGAGAGTTCGACGCCATTGAATCCGGTGCGGGCGGCCCATTCGAACACTTTGCGGCGCTCCGCAAGGTTCGGTGGGCGTCCCCATTCGCCGCGGGGAACCAAGACAATAACTGCAAAGGACCATCGCATCGATTACACCCCACGCCTCGGAAGTGAGTTAGCCTCCGAAAACGTCAGCAAACGTATTCTGCACTCGTTCCGTGCGACGGCAGCGACCGCAGCACTTTTCCTTGGAGCCAAGACCGACTGCTAGTCGGGAGATGATAGCAGAGAAGTGATCAATGGTCTAGATTCTATTCTATATCATGATACAATAGCTCGGCATTGCCGGCGTGGTGCTAAGTCGGCGATGCGAGGAGGGATGAAAATTGATCGAAACCTCGGCGGTGCACGCAGCCAGCTTCTCGGGAAACGTTAAGCCAATCAAGGTCCAATCAGCTCCTCAGGCTGCCGCGGAAGCCATTCGCGAGGCCATCTCAATAGGAACGCTGAAGTCCGGCCAGAGATTGGTCGAGCATCGGCTCGCCGCCAGCCTGGGCATCGGTCAGCCGACGCTGCGAGAAGCGCTCAAAGAGCTTGAATACCAAGGGTTTGTGCGCAAGATGCCCCAAAAGGGGACCTATATTACAACCTACGACAAGAAAGACTGTCGCGAACTTCTCGAAGTCAGGATTTGTTTGGAGTTGCTGGTCGTTGAGAGAGTTGCCCGCCGCCTGAGCGCAGAGTTCAAAGCGGAGCTGGCGACCTTAGTCGAAGGAATGAGAAGCGCAGCGAAGACCTTTGACGCGGCTAGGTTCCGGGCATGCGATAGAGACTTTCATTCGAAGATGTCGGCGCTCGCTGACAATCGTCGCTTGGCAAAGACCCTGGAAGGCATCCTCTCCCAGCTTTTCGTTTACGGGACACTGGGGCGCGATCCCGATTCCCGCAAAGAGATGATGGCCGGCGCGGAGCAGCACGCGAGGATCCTCGACGGGCTAGCAACCAGGAACCCCGTCGTCGCACGCAAAGTGTTCGTCACCGAGATACTGAAGCATTGGAATGAGAACTTTGAAGTCGGTTTGAAGGAGAATGAGGCCCCCACTCCCTTGATGCTCACGGAGTTGTAAGTATGATCCTGCGGGGCCGTCGGATGACTGCCGATTTTGTCGTTGTCTGCTCGTATCACTGGTGGTGTTATTCGCTGCCGCTCCATCGCACGTCACGTCATTCCCCCGAAAGCGGGAATCCACTTGGCGACGTGGACCCCCGACTGCGCCGGGGATGACGAACACTGACATTCATATGTATGGGTGTGCCGCTCGCCCATGTCCACTCAGAATGACAGGATTCAGGCCTTCAAGCACCCGTCCAGATGCTTACGAAACCGGGGAGCCGAAGTTCTCCTCTCTATCTGATTACTGCGGCGGAGTTCGATGCTGGAGACCTCGGGCTGACCATCGAGGGGAAGGCTGCCGGATCTAGCCGCGTTCGCAACGAGCAGGCTGGCTTTGACGTTTCCCGCTGGGGAACATGCTGTGTCTCTTCGCCCTAATGTTGCAGTTCTGTGTCTTGGCCAACAGGGCAATTAAGTATCTGAGAGACTACTTGACAAGCTCCTTTCGCGTGATATAGTGACGTGGTCTTTTATAGATCATCGTTGATAGATGATTTTCGGGCGGCAGGTTCTTAATCCTTCTAACCAGGGGCGACGATGCGATTACACAATAAAGTCGCAGTCATCACAGGCGGAGCTTCGGGCATCGGTGAAGCGACGGCCCTGCTTTTCGGCGAGGAAGGGGCCAAAGTTGTTGTTGCCGATCTGGATGCTAAAGGGGGTAACAAAACGGCGGCTCAGATTCGGGACAAAGGAGGGAATGCCGTCTTCGTTCAAGCTGACATCTCGAAAGAGCCGGACGCCAAGAGAATCACCGACGAAGCCGTACGCACCTGTGGACGAGTCGATATTCTGGTGAACAACGCGGCTGCGTTCGTCCTGAAAGGGCTTGAGGCAACAGTCGAAGACTGGCAACGCTCACTAGGAACCAACGTCATCGGGACCTCCCTGGTCAGCCGTTATGCCAGTGAACAGATGAAGAAGAACGGCGGAGGGGCAATCGTTAACATCAGTTCTCAATCTGCCTTCTTCGCCCAGCCAAGTTTTATTACCTATAGCTGCACCAAGGCCGCCATCCTGCACATGACCCGGCTGATGGCCCTCGACTTGGGCCCGGCGAACATCCGAGTAAACACCGTCTGCCCGGGGACAATCCTGACACGCTCTAACTTGAATTACATCGAGAAAGAGGGCATCACGCTCGAGCAGTTTGAAGCGATCGAGGGAGGTAAGACGATTTTGCGAAGGGTGGGACGGCCGCGGGAAGTCGCACACGTGATCGTTTTTCTCGCTTCCGACGAGGCTTCGTACATCACGGCAGCAGCTCTACTGGTCGACGGCGGGAGGACGGTGCTGAGCTGAAAGTTCCTGAGAACAAATGCGTACGCAGCCGTTCGGAGCAATATCCGGCTCGATGGAGGCAAACTGTGATGGAAGAGAAAGCGGATTCTGATCCATCGGCTAAAGTCCAGCTAAAGAGAGCGGTCCAGGTCGGGATCGTCGTCAAAGATCTGGAGCGAACAACGCGACTTTTGAGTTCGCTGTTCGGGCTCGGACCATTCCATTTTATCGAGTGGCCTGACCGCCCGGAGGCGAAATACTATTATCGCGGCACTGAGCAGCACATCAAGAACCGTCAAGCCTTCGTCCAAGCCGGCCCACTCGAGTTGGAATTCGTGCAGTCGTTGGAGGGAGACTGCAATCCCTTTCGCGAATTTCTTGACCAGAAAGGAGAAGGAATTCACCACGTTCTTTTCGAAGTCGAGGACATCGATGCTGTCATCGACACGCTGGCCAAAACAGGAGTTGGCGTCCTGCAATCGGGAACCGGCATTCGGCCGGGCACTCGATGGGCACTTTTGGACACGCAGGACCTGCTTGGCTTTCTGGTGGAATTGCGGCACCTCGCTCCCGGTTGTGACGGCACTTCCATCCCCAAGGAGATGATTAGGGAGAGGGGTTGACCATGTCGAGGTTCAATCGCAGGAACTTCCTTGGCCGAGCGGGGGTGGCGGGCCTCGCCTGTGCTGCGGAATCGTGGCGCGGTCGGGCCGCCAAAGCTCAGGCCAGCGCCTCAACCCGCGCTCGTGTCATCGTGGATCCTTCGAGACCCTTGGCGAACTTGGACCGCAGGCTCTTCGGGTCCTTCGTGGAACACGTTGGACGTTGTATTTACGGTGGCATTTATGATCCCATGTCGAAGCTCGCCGATGCCGAAGGTTTCCGCAAAGACGTCCTGGCCGAGGTCCGCCAGCTCAGTGTTCCTATTATTCGCTATCCGGGTGGGAACTTCGTATCTGGTTACAACTGGCTGGACGGCGTCGGGCCCAAGAAGGACCGGCCGCGCGTCTTGAATCGCGCCTCGAATTCGATAGAGTCGAACCAGTTTGGGACGAATGAATTTCTCGCCTGGTGCAAAACCGTGGGTAGTGAGCCGATGCTGGCGGTTAATCTCGGCACGGGGACCCCGGAAGGCGCAGCAAACCTGGTTGAGTACTGTAATGTGTACCGAGGAACACGCTGGAGCGAGTTGCGCCGCCAACATGGCGTCGAGATGCCTTACAACGTTAAATACTGGTGCTTGGGAAATGAGATGGACGGCCCCTGGCAGCTCGGGCACATGTCAGCCCAGCAGTACGGCCTGAAAGCTCGCGATGCCGCCCTGCAAATGCGCACGGTTGATCCATCGATAAAGGTGGTTGCCTGCGGATCAAGCGAGGTTACCATGCCCACCTATCTCGAGTGGGACCTCCAGGCGCTTGAGGAAAGCTACGAGGATGTGGACGCGGTTTCGCTCCACCACTATTTCGGCAACGGGCCCGAGCAAACGGGGGGAGATACTTCGAAATATTTGGCAATAAACCTCCTAATGGACCGCCAAATTGAGGAAATCATCGCCGTTTGCGATCTCGTTCGCGGTCGCAAACGCGGCAAGAAGGAACTCTGGCTCTCTTTTGACGAGTGGAACGTATGGTACCGCAAGAACACCGACGCGGACATGAATGGGCAGCGCCAAGAGGCTCCACATCTGGTCGAGGAGGTCTACAACCTTGAAGATGCATTGGTGGTAGGTGGCCTGATCATTTCGCTGCTTCGTCACTCCAACCGAGTGCGTGTTGCGTGTCTTGCGCAACTGGTTAACGACATCGCTCCCTTGGTTACCAGCCCTGACGGGGTACTGCGACAAACGATCTATTTCCCTTATGCCTGGGCCTTAAAGTATTGCCGTGGTCAGGCGTTGGATCTGATGATGAAATCAGAGACCTATGAGGTGCAGGAGATTGGTAACGCGAACTACATCGACGTAGGCGGAACTTTTGAGCCTGAGACCTGTTCGACCACGCTTTTGATTCTGAACCGTGATCTGACCAAGGCCCGCGAACTTGAAGTCGTGTGGCGTGAAGGCGAGCCCGCGCGGGTGGCCGAGTGCCAGGTATTAACTGGCCCGGACCTGAAGGCTTGTAACAGCTTTGGCGAGCAGCGAGTGGCCCCGCAACGCCTCGACCCACCGAAAGCCGGAGCTCGCATGACCTTCGAACTGCCTCCGCATTCGTTCACATTGGCGTTTATGAAGCAGTGAGAAGCGTTTTGAGCGCCTTCTGGAGGTTATTTGTTCGTTGCCTCTTGGTACCGGCCCTTTTGCAGAAGAGAATCTGGAAATTCCTGTTTGGCGAATCTCGAAGATGCCATTCCTGACAAGCGGCAGCATGTCGATTTTGAGCGGCAGAAAAACATCGGCTGCCAACGTCTTCTTCGCCTGATCGGCTGCAGATACTGGATCCGAGATCGCGAGGCGATCGCCGACGTTTAGAGGGTTGGATGCAAACTCTGTTGCATTCATCTGGACCATATTCGATCCCACCGGGCTTCCCGGAGACGGCACCAGCCATGGAATCACGATCATGAGCCTCCCGCGGTAGGGGCTGAGCGGCATCGAATCCGAGAGCGCGGCCGAGCGAACGCCCGGAAGCGTTTCGACTTTGCGCAATACCCGGGTGAAGAATTCAATTTTCTGCCCCGCTTGCGGATAGCGCGCATCGGTCAGGTTGATGTTCATAGTGAGCACGTGCTCGGCCGCAAAGCCCAGGTTAACGGAGAGCAAGCGATAGAAGCTCTTGATCAGGAGGCCCGCGCCGATCAACACCACCAGGGCTAGCGACAACTCTGCCACGGCCGGCGACCCGCGCAACCAAGCGCGGCCGCCGCCGGCAGTCGAAGCTTGCGCGCTGTCTTTCCAATGTTCCACAAGGTCAGGGCGCGTGGCAGCTAACGCCGGTGCAAGACCGAAAAGAACTCCGGTCAGGAGCGACACCGCCAGGGCAAAAAGCAAAACGGTCGCGTCCACGTGCGGGTGCTCGACGCTCAGAATGGCCCCGCCAAGACTTGAGGGAATCAGCCGCGTCATGACACCCACGCCCCAAACCGCGAGCAGGAGTCCGGCAAGGCCGCCCGCAAAGGCCATCAGCACGCTCTCTGTAAGCAGTTGGCGCAACAGTTCGCGCTCGTCCCGCCCCCAAGGCGGCGCGCACGGCCACTTCGCGCGTGCGGCCCGAAGCGCGCGCCAGCATCAGGTTGGCGACGTTGGCGCACGCGATGAGGAGAGAGCCGCTCCGCATGGCACGAAGGCTCGCGTCACGGCCAAGTCGTAAGGACTGATTCCTTCGTTCGATGCAAAGCATACCCGACTGGTGCGTGATCCTGGCGCTCGTGGGGGAGGGGCAAGAGATCCATAGAGGCGAAGAGGCGGGGATTCAGGGGTGGAAGGATGCTCTGAACGGATTGAGCGAGTCGGACGAGTGGGTCGTGCACGGTCCGGCGGACCTGGCACCCCCGTCTGGAACCCCCTACAGGTTTGAAAGTGATGAGTTGTTGAACCTATCAACAACCCTTCGGTCGCACCTCGCGAGCAACTTGCACGAGTGGGTTGGCCGCATTCTGCAGACCAGGGGGACAGATCTGAAAGGCATTGGGTCGCTCGCTCACGAGTTGCTCCGGACGGGCTTTTGCATCTATGTTACCCGCGACTTGGAATCGGCAAAGCGATATCTGGTTCAACGGTACACTGGGTTACGCGATAGGCGCTTCGGATTGCTTGCGTCGCGATATGCGAAGAACCTTCGAGCACTGGGCGTCGACAACACATATCACTTCCAGCGGGCCGAGCAGCTACAGGTTGGGAGGTGGTTCAATGCGGAGCCCAGCGACCCGCTTTCCTGCTGCGCACTGAGGAGGCCCGCCACAGAGTTCGAGTGCCAGGGGCTGGAATTGGATTTTCCGGTCGTTTGCTGGGGCGACGACCTGCTTTGGGATGCGGATAAGTGGTTTGTTGATCTCAACCGGCGCCGGACGCTCACGGACCCGGCGAGGGTCACGATCAATGCGTATCGTGTGCTGATGACGCGAGGGCGCGACGGCGTGTGCCTTTACATACCTCGATCCGACGACCCTCGCTTCGATGTCACAGCCAATTTGCTGATCGCCGGGGGTGCGAGCCTCCTGACCGAAGGGGTCCCCGCGTTTGAGCCTTTGAACTCAGTGGGCATGCGGCAACGATGCTCGCCGGTCCAGATGGAGTAACGGCACCAGCACGTCGACGTGAGAAATCCATTCGTGTGGAATCCCTTCAATTCCCTTCCAAGTTCCCCATAGCTGCCCGGCAATCGATGCCGTGCTGTCGCTGTCACCGTCGTGGTTGCTCGCAATGCGGACGGCCTCGACGTAGGAACTGCCGACGAGGACTGCATAGAGGGCGATTGCCAGAGCTTCCTCTCCCACCCATCCGCCTCCGATGGAATGGATCGCCGTCGGATGATCTTTGGGGCCACCGCTTACCGATCGGAGAGCCTTCGTAACCGCATGGAGAGTCTCCTCATGTCCTTCCCATCCCTTCAGGATTTGCAGGCTCTCTTCTGTGGCGGCGTGAATATCCATGCCATTCATCAGGCAGCGGACTATTGCCGAGACCATCCCCGCACTGAGGTAGCCGCTTGGGTGACCGTGGGTAATCGCGGCAGACCGTGCGCCCAGCTCGAACGCCTGCCTCGGGTCGAATAGCCGGAAGAGTCCGGCTGGCGCGGACCGCATGGCGCCTCCGCAGCCTTTCTTGTCGTTTAAAGGGTTCTCGACTGTCCCGCGCCCTCCGTGCACCAAGCTGGATACACACGTCGTTCCAGGGGCCCTGGGCGCATTCATCTCAGGGCAATGGGCAAGCCAAACGCCTTTTTTCTTCCGGGCATCACTGTAACTCCTTCCCTGTGTCCCGAGCCAATCGAGGTAGGACAGCCGGATGGATTCCACCAAGATCTGTATTTGTGGTGACGGTTCCTCGAGCCCGTTCAGGATTCCTTCCAGGGTGAAGAGGGTCATCTGCGTATCGTCCGAGACGACCAATTTCCCCTTCTGGTAAACGGGCTCCTTTATGCCCTCGGGGCCGAACGTGGATCGGATCTCGGGCAGCCGCAGGAACTCCACGCAATAACCGAACGCATCACCGACTGCCCCGCCGAGCAGGCACCCAAGAGATCTCTCGGCATAAGTTAGGCCAGCGCCCGGCGATCCGATCTTCCTGCACCCCAGAACGTGTTTTTCCTGGTCACGTGTTTCGATCGACCCGGGCCTCGCCGCCCGTACACGGCGAATTGCCTCCACAGGCTCAAGGCCAAGTTCCACGAGCAGGCGTGCCGCGATCATGCCCGTCCGCCCCAAGCCTCCCCGGCAGTGGATCACGATGTTCCGGCCTTGGGTCAGCATCTCCCCGAGCCGTAATCCCGAATAGACCCAAAGGTCTTCAAAGCGCTCATTGGGAGTGTGGAAGTCTTGAATCGGGAGGTGATGCCATTCCATCCCGTGTGCCGTCACCCTGGTCCGCAACCGCTCGGGAGAAACCTTCACGTCCTGGAACTCATCGTCTTCCATCAATGTAACGAGCGCGGCCGCGCCGAAGGACTGGATTACTTTCAAATCAGCATCCAAGTCGCGGTCCCACGGCCCTGTGGTGCTGTCCATCTGCTTCTTGCCGGGGCAGAAGGTTAGCCCGATCCTTCCCCTGACACCTTCCATCGACACCGGGTTGATTCTCAAAGGGTCTGATTCGCTCGTCTTAATTATTTGTTCCATCACTCCGCCCTTGCAGCGTTTGGCTGGCGGCCAATTGCCCTGCAATTCGCAGGAACGCCGCCCGGTTTCTCCTCACATTGCAAACGCACTCAGGTGGATGACGCGGCCACGCGCTGTCAAGGCAGCGCCCGTCACGCCGGTATTGGCAAGACGGATGTCGTCCCCGTCTCCCACGGCGGCGTACTGTTTCGTTTCGCCTGCCGATACTTTCTGGAGGAAAGACTCCACATCATCTGGGCCCACATCAGAACCTGGCTTCTCCCCCTTTTCACCAAGAGAGCCCGCCCGGTCAAGCGCATCGAGCCCGTAGCTGCGCATGAGCTTTGGCCAGAGCTTTTTCAACGTGTCCGGACTGTCGAAGAGCTCGAAACCGCTCACTTTGCCGCCGATCGCGAACACCGCTCCTACCTGTCCCTCCTCCGGGGGGCAGGATTTCACGTATTCTTCGAGGTTTGCGGAATGCTGCTCGAAGATATCCGCCATGGCTGCCGTGCGGGAGGAGGTCTTCAGCCTGGATGACTTCTCATCGATATCCTGCCAAACCTCTCCCTGGTTCGAGTACCTAGTCCCCGTCGACTGCAGCGATGCAGAAACTTGCGCCATCTTCCTGGCCCGGCCTTCGGCGTATTGAGCACGAGGTGCTGCGGAAAACTCCATCGAGGCGTGACGCCAGCGGCCGCGTTCCACGCAGGAAACAGGGATGCTGACAGCTCGCCTGGCAGGGATGAGGATGCTCAGATTCAGCGTGCGGTTCTGTTTTGCCCCGATCAGCTCTTCGCCCTCCATCAAAAAGATGGGATTGTCGCTGTCGTTGGTGAATTTCAAGTCCGGCACACTGCCGCCCTCGGACACCTCGGTGACCCTGGCGAACTTGTTGGCCAGGGCTTCGTCCAAGGTGACGTAGTCGGGCACAATCCCCCTGCCAAATACAGGGAAGACAGTGAGATTTCGAAATGTCGTCGGTTTGCCGAGCCTGGTACCGGAAATAGTATCGGTAATCAGTTGCATAAAGCCTCCGTTGGCGGATCGCTTTGGGCTATCTCATATCGGGCTGAGCCGCCCGCCTGAGAGATTCGCCAGCCCCGCCACTTTCAGATTGTCAAACCGCCTGGCCCGGGCGCCGTAAAACGCCGCCGCTAGGCCGATCGGCCTCTCGGCGGGCACCCGGCATTTCACTCATGCCAGTTTCTCTTCCCTGTCGCCGTATCCTATCAGGACGCACTCGGCAGCCCGAACGGGCCATTTGCCGCCGTGGCCGTCGCGGAAGCGATAGCCGTCCGGCAGGCAGCAGAGGGAGCCGGGATGGTAGTTCACGCTTACGACCTTCCCCGAACCGCCGCCCTGATTTTGCAAGGGTACTTCCCACCGGGTTGCGCCACCAACAATTGATTCAATGCGGACGCGATTCATAATAATCGCAACTTCAATGCGCTGCAACGCAACTATGCGGGCGGAACGAGCTGGCGAGCTGAGTTACATAGGCCGGCGCTGTTCAGCGCCCATTACCGATGCCGGCTCGGGTTAGCCAGCGACTTGTCGCAATGCTTACTCGCTGTGCCCTGATCGTTGAGCGTCAGGCCGGATGGTATTAAAATGGTCAGAATGCTTCGGCGCAATTTCATCAAAACCCTGGGGGCAAGCATCGCCACCGGTGCGGCCGGGCAAAAACCAGCTTCAGGACAAGAGAAAGCAAATGTGAGTGGCCGCAGAAGCCATGACGCGGTGGTGGTCGGGGCGGGAGTATTTGGAGCATGGACCGCCTACCACCTCCAGCAGGCAGGTAAGAAAGTGCTCTTGATGGATGCTTACGGTCCCTCGAACAGCCGTGCGAGTTCGGGCGGGGAGTCCCGCATCATCCGCATGGGCTACGGCGCCGATGAGATTTACACTCGCTGGTCATTCCGCGCTCTGGGGCTTTGGAAGGGCTTCTTCCAGCGCACGGGCGTGGACCTCTTTCATCGTACTGGGGTGCTTTGGCTCGCGAAGGAAGACGACCCGTACCTTCAAGCAACCACCAGGGTACTTCAGAAAGTCGGTGTTAACTTTGAAAGACTATCTCGTGACGAACTCACGAGACGCTACCCTCAGATTTCGCTGGACGGTGTGGCATGGGGACTGCTCGAACCGGAAAGCGGCGTCCTGATGGCCCGGCGCGCCGTCCAATTGGTTGTGCGCGAGACCCTCAAGGGCGGCGCCGAATACTTGCAGGGCGCCGTAGTGCCACCCTCCGCAAAGGGCCACCTCGATTCAATCACCACGCGAGGTGGGGACGTTATTCATGGAGGGGTCTTTATATTCGCCTGCGGCCCTTGGCTCCCGAAGGTATTTCCGGAATTGCTGCTGAACCGGATCTTCCCGACGCGCCAGGAAGTGCTTTTCTTCGGTGCCAAGGCTGGGGACGTCCGCTTTCAGCCTCCCGCCATGCCAACTTGGATTTGTGAGGGCGACGAAGTCTACGGGATGCCGGACTTGGAGAACCGCGGGTTCAAGATCGCACTCGATCGGCACGGGCCGGCATTCGACCCGGACACCGGCCAACGGCTGGTCAGCCCCGAAGCCGTTGCGAAAATGCGCGCGTATCTTGCGCGGCGCTTTCCCGCACTGCGGGACGCTCCGGTGCTTGAGACTCGCGTCTGCCAGTATGAAAACACATCCAATGGAGACTTTCTGATCGACCGGCATCCGGGCTTCGACAACGTTTGGCTGGTCGGGGGCGGTTCCGGACACGGCTTTAAGCATGGTCCGGTGTTGGGGGAGTACGTTGCCGGCCAGGTGCTGGGCCGCGGCTC
>Ga0209517_10003253_pt1 | contig 22171 bp, 20 predicted proteins | sample PeaSoiMetSII2010_FD_187695 | JGI IMG/M metagenome (GOLD analysis project Ga0209517, IMG submission 187695) | Peat soil microbial communities from Weissenstadt, Germany - SII-2010 (SPAdes) (version 2) | ecosystem: Environmental > Terrestrial > Soil > Wetlands > Peat | place: Germany...
TGATCGGCACCTTTATTCGCGGTCCGGGATGGATGTGGTTCTGGCCGGGGCAGACCTGGGACCCCAGCCGCGTGGTGTTCGAGGTGAACCGGGACCTTCCCGATCTTTTCGGCATTACCGCGATGTGGGGGAAAGTCGTGTCGGGGGCAATAGCCATGGGGCTTTACTTCGCCGTGGCGGGATACGGGCTGCACAAGATCATCACGTCAACTGCGTTCAACCGCAAGGTTTACGAACGCATGAGCTTCCTCCAGTACGCCACCATGCAAGTGTTTTTGATCATGATGCTGTTGCTGCCGATCAAGATTCTGATTCGTCATTTGTTTCGGATCAAGTACATCTGGGTTACCCCATGGTTCAACGTCTAAGGCGCCATCCTCAAAGGCGAACGATTGAAAAAAGCCATCGAGAAAACGACTCCCCTCCTCGGCTGAGGAGGGGTAAGGGGTGGTGGGCGCCCGCATCAGCACAGCGGTCAACCACCCCTGACCCCTCCTTATCAAGGAGGGGAATCGCGCCCAGTGGCGCGGGCAGGGCCACTCGCACGCAGGAGGCACAGCTTGCCTGACTCGCCGGACAAAGACCCGGTCATAAGCCAATCTCTGGCGGTGTACCTGCTTATTTCCTCGGTATTCCTGCTCCTAACCCTGTGGTGGTCTCTCTACGATGAGTTCTTTGGCTTGCGGCCATGGAAGGACTACCAGCGGGCATTTGTGCAGCGCTACGGGATGTTTCTGAGGAAGCAGATTCCGCTGCAGCGCGCCAAAGAAAAGGCAGTTGAGAACTCTCCGGATTATCTCGCCCTCAAGCAGAAACTCGAGGCGATGGAGAAGGAAACGTCGCCCAAGGTTCAGGAACTGGACGCGAAGTCGGCCCAGGTGGACGCCCGCACGGGCGCCGTCCTTAATCTGCTGACTACGGCGCGGGCTTACGTCGGATCGCAGATCTACATCATTGAACACACCTCGAGCCGGGGAAGCAAGCAATCGCTTCAAAAAGACCTCGACGAATACGAACGCGGCCCTTTCCGAGTCACCCTGCCTCCTGCCCAGCTCGGAGGCAATGAAGAGGCGTTGCGCCTGACCTTCGAGCAGCTCGAGGGCAAATTCACTGATCTGCAAAAAGAGAAAGGCGATCTCCTGCTCGAGAAGGCAAGCCTGCTTCACCCTGTGTCGGAGCTGCAAAGCCAGGTTGACTCCTATGTGAAGGATCACATTGATGGAGTCACGGTCGAGGCGTTACGGGGATTGCAGAAAAAGAACGCCGACTTCGTGGTGGAGATCAAGCAGATCAACAACCCCGACGCCGGGATTGTGGACCGCTGCGAGAGCTGCCATGTCGGCATTCGCGAGCCGGTGGTGATCACTCGCAAGGACATGGGTGGAACCAAAGACCCCATGTCCGCCGCTTTCACTTCGCATCCTGATCCCGATCTGCTGACCATCCACGACCCCGACAAATACGGCTGCACGCCTTGTCACAACGGCAATGGCATGGACATCGCGCACGTGGAAAAAGCGCATGGCCACGATGAGCACTGGCTCTGGCCGCTCCATCCCATGGCAAACGTCGAGGCCGGATGCCAGCAGTGCCATGCCAGCGACATGGTGCTCGCCCATGCTCCCACACTATCCAAGGGAAAGCAGCTTTTCGAATGGCGCGGCTGTATGGGTTGCCATGTTTATCAAGGTTATGATTCCGAGCCGACAGAGTTGATCTCCACCCAGCGGTCGATTGAACAGGCTGAGACGCAGCGGGCGGAAGATCGCCTGGACGTGCAGAAGAGCATCCAGGCCGGCGACCAGGCTCCCGATAACGAAACGGCGCAGAGGCTTTATTTGAAGGCCAACGAGCTTCAAGTGACGATCAGCAAAATCAACTTGCAGATGGACCAGGACGACCGGCGCGTCAAGAACCTGCTGCAGGACTTGAAGAAGGTGGGGCCCGATCTCAAAGAAGTGCGCATGAAGCTCCGCCCGGAGTGGGTCCCGGTCTGGCTCCAAAACCCTCACGCTTTCCGGCCCACTACCAAAATGCCACGTTTCCGTCTGGATGAGGACGAACTGCCGGCCGTCTCTGCCTTCATTTGGCAAAGCGGCCTCAGCGGGCAACTTCCCAAGCAGCCGGCCGGCGACCCGGTCAAAGGCAAAGAGAGCTTCCAAACGCGCGGCTGCATGGGATGCCACTCGGTGGGTGAAGGGTCGAATGCAGTGGGTGGATGGTTTGCCGCCAACCTAAGCCGGGTGGGCGAGAAGGACAATTACGATTACCTCGTGCGTTGGGTCCACAATCCGCGCGAGCGGACCAACCCTTACTGCCCCTACGAAAAACGCGATCTGACGGAAGAAGACTACAAGAAGCATCGCTTGCCTTTCGTCTTTGACACGCAGCACTCGAAGTGCCCTAACGACGGGCACGAACTGCTGGTCGAGCAGATGACTCCCATGCCCAACCTCCGGCTGTCCTGGGACGAAGCGCGGAACATTGCCAGCTACCTCATGACTTTGAAAGAGAAAGATCCATCGAGCTATGCACCCGATTCATACCTGAACGACCCGAAGTTGAAGGCCCAGGGAGAAGAGATCGTCCGGCGCTACGGTTGCGCCGGTTGCCACGAAATCGCAGGCCTCGAGAACGAAGGGAGGATCGGAACTGAACTGACGGCCGAGGGCAGCAAGCCCCTCGAGCAGATGGACTTCGCACTTTTTATCAAACAGGCCAAAGAGAAGGATTGGTACAGCCATAAGGGCTTCTTCGAGCACAAACTGGCCAAGCCGGAAAGCTTCGATGAGGGGATGATCAAGGCTGAGGGCGAAGAGCTGAAAATGCCGGACTTCGATTTTGACAACAAGCCTGGTGAGATTCGCGCTCTCACCACTTTCCTGATGGGGAGCGTCACCTCCGAGTATCCGGAGCGGTATTTCTACCGCCCGGCGGATTACCGCCGGGATATCCAGGAAGGCTGGTGGCTGGTGCAGAAATATAACTGCATGGGCTGCCACCAGTTCACGCTCGACCAAAGCAGCGTGCTCATGAACCTGCCGCAATACCAGACGCCAGACGGCAAAAGCCAGTTGCCGCCTCGCCTGCTGACGGAAGGCGCGCGGGTCAACCCGGAATGGCTGACCCGGTTCCTCGCCAACCCTGCTTTGAATGATAAAGACACCGACCGCGACGGGGTGCGCAGCTACTTGAAACTGCGCATGCCCACGTTCTATTTCTCACCGATCGAGATTCGAAAGCTGGTGAAGTTCTTCCAGGCGCTCTCCCAACAGCCTCTGCCCTATATCCCCGCCAAAGAGGATCCGCTTACGGAGCAGGAAATTGCCATGGCCAGGGCGTTGTTTACCAGTCCGGGTGCGCCGTGCTTGAAATGTCATGCCATCGGGTCGCCGTCCCATGACCAATACGCGACGGCGCCGAACTTCCTGCTGGCCTCAGACCGGCTGAAGCCTGACTGGGCACGGCACTGGATTCTCGACCCGGCACTGATCGATCCCGGCACGGCCATGCCTTCGGGCCTATTCAAGCTGCAGGCTGATCATTACGTTTTTGCCGGGCCAACGCCGCCCTCGTTCCATGGTTATAACGGTGACCAGGCGGAATTATTGGTTCGTTACCTGTTCGAGTTGACGCCTCAGGAGCAGCAACGGCTCATCCAGATGAGCGGGAGTAATTTGAACCCGGCTGCAGCCAAGCCCAAGACCACCGAGAACCGGCGCAAGCTGCGGACGCACGCAGCGCAGGCATATGTGCCTGTTCGGTCTGTTTCGCCGACGCTGGCTGCACAGGCAAGAGTCCCTGTGCTACGAACACACTAGCCCGATTAGAGCGCCATATACCTAGGCGCAGAAAGGTTAAAATCATGAAGAAACGATTCGTTTTTTCGCTTGCAGTAGTTACCGCTTTCACTTTGCCGATGGTTGCCTGCAGCAAGAAGACAGAGGAAACCAGCGAGCAACCAGCAGAGAGTACAACCGCGGTCCAGCCGACTCCCATTGACCAAGCCACCGTGGGCGAAGTCACGGGTAAGGCTTCTTTTGACGGCGCCAAGCCGAAACCGCACCGAATCATGATGGATCAGGACCCGGTTTGCGTGAGAAAGCATAACGGGCCGGTCATGGCCGAAGATGACGATGTCAATTCAAACAATACACTGCCTAATGTTTTCGTGTATGTGAAGGCCGGGGCTGAGAAGTACGTTTTCACGCCGCCTGCCGATCCCGTAACTCTGGACCAGGATGGTTGCATGTACAAGCCGCATGTGCTTGGGATCATGGTTGGACAGACTCTCAACATCGTCTCCAGCGACGCCACCACCCATAACATTCATCCTATGCCCAAGGATAATCGGGAATGGAATATGTCGCAGCCGCCAGGGGCCGCTCCTATTCAGCAGAAATTCGCGCGCGAAGAAGTGATGATCCCGGTCAAGTGCAACCAGCACCCCTGGATGCGCGCTTATATCGGCGTATTGAAAACTCCCTTCTACGCAGTGACGGGCAGCGACGGGACATACACCATCAAAGGCCTTCCACCCGGTGATTACACGATCGGGGCGTGGACCGCAATTGGCGGTGCACAAGGCCAAACGCAAGAGCAGAAAGTGACCGTGGGAGCCAAAGAGACGAAGACCGTGGATTTCAGCTTTAAGGGTTGACCGTCGATAGTTCACAGTCGAGAGTTGAAAGTTGAGAGTCGAGGGCTATTTTCCCTTGAGGGTCAGCTCTCCGTCACTCCGGAAGAGCGGCCTGAGCTCCATTGAAAAACCTGCCCTCTCCCTTGGGGAGAGGGTGGGCCGCGACAGCGTTTTCATCAGCCGTCGCGAGCCGGGTGAGGGGTTACTTAACTTCGGCAATCCGAACGCACCATGACGCGGCGAGCAATTCTCGCCGCAACGTTTTTTCCGAACCTTAAGTGGCAGAGTTTCATCTAACTTAGAGGAAAGTTCCGCACACATCGTACAGGGCTTTCTTTTCAGCCAAAACTTGACCCGTCTTAGTTTTTCGCCTTGCAGCGTGGCGGAGCGGGTGATTTTTCGATAGGAGCGATGACCCATGGGGCTGGCGATTGCGCTGGTGGTGGTTCTTATCACGCTTGTCTCCGGTTACTTCTTCCTGGCCAAGACGTGGTGGTTCCCACCCGACATCACCGCCAACTACGGCCACGCCATAGACCACCAGTTCATGCTGACGCTGGTCATTACGGGCATCATCTTCGTTGTGGCCCAAGTGGCGCTGGCCTACGCCGTCTGGCGTTTTCGCGACCGGGGAGACGGGCGGAAAGCCGGCTACTCTCACGGCAATAACAAACTTGAGTTTACCTGGACGCTGGCGGCGGCCATCATCTTCATTGGGTTGAATCTGATGGGCTACCACATCTGGGCGTTCGTCCATTTCATGGGGCCGCAGCCTGGATCGATGCGAATAGAAGTTTGGGGCCAGCAATTCGCGTGGTACTTCCGCTATCCCGGCCCCGACGGCAAGTTTGGCCCGGTGCATGTGGAGAAGGTTGACGATGCCACGGGCAATTTTCTGGGACTCGACCGCGATCACGATGCGGATTCCAAAGACGACATCGTTACGGCTACCCTTGCGATCCCGGTCAATCAACCGGTCGAGGTCATCTTGCGCTCCAAGGATGTTACTCACTCGTTTTTCGTTCGCGAACTCCGATTGAAACAGGATTTGGTTCCGGGGATGGAGATTCCCATCCACTTCACCGCCACCAAGGTCGGCATATACGAGCTTGCGTGCGCGGAGCTGTGTGGCCTGGGGCACTACAAAATGCGGGCCTTCATGAACGTCATGGAACCCGCGGATTTCCAAAAGTGGCTCCAGAGCATGGCGCAAGCACAGTGAGGAGAACCGAAAGTCGAAATTCGAAACTCGAAATTAGCCCGATTGTGTCATCCTGAGCGAAGCGAAGGATCTCTGCAGTTGTTCGTGAGTCGTTGAGGCATAGGAAACTGCGGAGATCCTTCGCTTCGCTCAGGATGACAGCCGGTTGATTGGTATACAGTTTGCCTGGGCGACGGATTCCCGCTTTCGTTGGAATGACTGATCTCCCGGCGTTCGGATTTCGAGATTCGCATTTCGAGTTTCGCCTCCTCAAGGGGGAAGCATGAGCGTCGCAAGCTTGAACGTTGGCGTTTCGCGGCTGGGACAGGTTCAAATACGCGCGCATGATGTCGAAAGAGCGGCTACGTTCTATGAGGACGTGCTTGGACTGAAGCTGCTTTTCAAGGCGCCGCCAGGGCTGGCATTCTTCGACTGTGGCGGAGTTCGGCTGATGATCGACCGTCCGGAGAAGCCGGAGTTCGATCACCCGTCTTCGGTCTTGTACTTCGCCGTACCGGACATCCAGGCTGCCCATGCGCAGTTGAAACAGAGCGGTGTGCGTTTCGAGGACGAGCCACACCTGATCGCCCGCATGCCGGACCATGATTTGTGGATGACGTTTTTCCGGGATTCGGAAGAGAACTTGATGGCGCTGATGAGTGAAGTGGCAAAATAACGAAAATCGAAATTGGAAAATGGAAAATCGAAAATGGAGACTCCAAACTTAGCCGCATGTCACCCCCGCGAAAGCGGGGGGCCATTTTCCAGTTTCGATTTTCCAATTTCAATTCTCGAACGCGGCCAGTTGGGAGGCAATTGATGTCACAGGGACACGCTGAGGCGATTGAACACCACGCGGCGCATGCGCCCTCCGGGTTCATCCGCAGGTACCTTTTCAGCCTCGATCATAAAGTGATTGGCATCCAGTATTACCTGCTGGCTCTTGTCTCGGTGTTCATCGGGCTGACGCTTTCGATCCTGATGCGCCTGCACCTGGTCTGGCCTCAAGCGAGCGTCCCGCTTCTTGACAAGCTCTCTCCTGTCGGCGCGCCGAACGGCGTTATCTCCCCGGAATACTATCTTTCGCTGCTGACGCTGCACGGCACGATGATGGTGTTTTTTGTTCTGACTACGGCTCCGCAAAGTGGCTTCGGAAACTACTTCCTGCCCATCCAGATCGGCGCTGAGGACATGGCGTTTCCGCGGCTCAACATGCTGTCCTTCTGGGTCACATTCGCAGCTTTCATCACCTTGGTGGCAACGTTTTTCATCCACGATGGCCCGCCCATCGGCGGCTGGACTTCATATCCGCCCTTGAGCGCGCTCGGCGGGTCGGCAGGTCCGGGAATGGCCATGGGTGAAAATCTCTGGATCATTTCCATTGCACTCTTTTGCGTCGCGTCGATGCTGGGCGCCATTAACTTCATTGCGACCACCCTCGACCTGCGAGCGCGCGGGCTCTCTTTGATGAAACTTCCCCTTACCTGCTGGGCATGGTTTCTGACCGCAATTCTGGGATTGCTTTCTTTTGCGGTGTTGCTGGCGGCTGGGGTTCTTCTATTGCTCGACCGCGTGGGCGGCACCAGTTTCTTCATCCCCGGCGGACTGATCATCAGCGACAAGATTGTTCCTCATACTGGGGGTTCGCCTCTGCTCTGGCAGCACTTGTTCTGGTTCTTCGGCCACCCCGAGGTCTACATCGCCATCCTTCCCGGCATGGGCGTCACTTCACACATCATCTCGACTTTCTCTCGAAAGCCGGTTTTTGGTTACCGCGCCATGGTTTACGCCATGTCGGCCATCGGCATTCTGGGGTTCTGCGTGTGGGGACATCACATGTTCGTGAGTGGCATGAGTCCCTACTCGGCGTTCGCCTTCTCGATCCTCACCATGGCCATTGGCGTCCCGTCCGCCATCAAGACCTTTAACTGGATCGGCACGATGATCGGCGGCAAGATTCGCTTCACACCGCCCATGCTGTTCGCCATCGGGTTCGTGTCGCTCTTCATTACCGGAGGCCTCAGCGGCATTTTCCTGGGTCAGCCGCCTATCGACCTCTATTTCCACGACACGTATTTCGTCCTGGCTCATTTCCACATGATTATGGGCGTGGCCGCTATTTTCGGAATCTTCGCAGGAACGTATTTCTGGTTTCCGAAGATGTTTGGCCGAATGATGAACGCGACGCTGGGGAAAATTCACTTCTGGTTCACCTTCGTGGGTGTGTACGCGATTTTCATGCCCATGCATTACCTGGGGCTCGAAGGAAACCCACGGCGCTACTCGGAGTTTATCGACAATTTCCTGCTACCGCTGATTTCCGTGCACAAGTTCATTTCCATCGCGGCGTTCATTACCGGCGCCGCGCAGCTTTTCTTCCTGTTCAACCTTTTCTGGAGCATGTTCAAAGGCGAGAAGGCGACGGAGAACCCCTGGGAGGCCACAACCCTCGAGTGGACGATTCCTTCGCCCCCGCCTTTTGACAACTTCGCGGGAAAGCACCCCGTGGTCTTTAACGGCGCCTATGAGTTCAGTGTGCCGGGCGCCGCGAAAGACTACATTATGCAGAACTCACCCGAGGGGGTTGTGGCGGGACACTGAAGGATTCTGTAGATCGGAAGATCGGGAGATCCGGTGATCGGGTGAACAAAGAACCGGGCGCGCTGAGCCTCAAACTTGTTCACCCGATCACCCGATCGTGAAGGACATTCATGGGCTCGACGACGCTAACCAAGCCGGATGAGGCCGTCAGGACCGGAGACGGCGGCCGGGGCGTAGGCCTCCATCCCGACGGTTTCGGCGGGGGCGAGGGTTGGGGCGAATACCGGGTACCGGAGCGGACCTATCGGCTGGGCATGTGGTTTGCCTTGACCGGAATCGTGATGCTGTTTGCGGCTTTCACCAGCGCCTTGGTGGTTCGCAAGGGAATGTCGTTCGACTGGGTTCCGGTTCGCATGCCTCGGATCCTCTGGCTCAACACCGGCGTGCTTCTACTCAGCAGCGCCGCCCTGGAATTCTCCCGGCGTTCTCTGCGAACTGGCGCGGCGAAGGCATTCATTCGCTGGCTCGCTGCGGCGTTGGTTCTGGGCCTGGGGTTCCTCGCGGGCCAACTAATCGCCTGGCGCGAATTGGCCGCGCGGGGAATTTATCTGGCCAGCAATCCGGGCAGCTCTTTCTTTTACGTATTGACGGCTGCTCACGGCTTCCACTTGTTGGGGGGTGTAGTGGCGCTCGCTTACGTGGTTTTTCGCGCCCGGCCGATTGCGGCCGGCCTGGCGCGACGCACGCCCGTGGACGTGACGGCTATTTACTGGCACTTCATGGATGCGCTTTGGATTTACGTGTTTTTCGTGTTGATGCGATGGATGTAGCAGCGTTCACCACAGAGACACAGAGGCACAGAGAAAGAAAAAGAAGAAATAGAAGCTCTTTCTCAGTGTCTCCGTGCCTCTGTGGTTAATCCGGGGGTGAGGATGGCTAGTCATGAAGCGATAAGCGGGGAGTTAAGCCAAGCTGCGCGATCGGCGTGGGGAGGGGGCGTCGCGCCTTTTGCCACCGGCTCAAAAAAGCTGGGGATGTGGCTCTTCATCCTCTCCGACGCCATCACCTTCTCTGCGCTCATCATGGCTTACAGCTACGTGCGCGTCGCCAGCCCCCAATGGCCGACACCGTTTGAGTTCTATCCCGGGATTGTCAAGGCCACGGTGATGACAGTTATTCTCCTCACCAGTTCGGTCACCATGGTGATGGCCGTGCGCGCGGCAAAACTCGAAAGGCGAGCGAGCGTTGTGAAGTGGCTTCTGGCGACCATGGCGGGCGGGCTCGCCTTCGTCGTCATTCACGCTACGGAGTGGGCCGGCTTGATTGGTGAGGGCGTCCGCCTCTTCAAAAACCCCTGGGGCGCGCCGCTGTTTGGGGCGGCGTTCTTCACTCTGACCGGCTTGCACATGACACACGTCTTCTGTGGGGTGTGCTACCTGGCCGTCGTCGCCGCCCTCACCGCTAAGGGAAAACTGACCTCCGAGGATGTGGAGGTAAGCGGACTGTATTGGCATTTTGTTGACCTGGTCTGGATGTTCATTTTCCCGTTGGTGTATATCATGTCAGTGAAGATGGGATGAAGACGTCCGTCGTCAGTCGTCCCTCGTCCGTTGCAACGGACAACTGACCACGGACCACGGACAAAGGACTCGGAGGGTTCAATGGATTCGGCATCGGAGCACAAGCACGCTGACACGGGCGTCAAGATCTTCATGGTGGTGTGGTTCTGGCTCCTGGCGCTGACGGCGGTGGAAGTCTTCTTGGGCTACAAGGCCTTCGAAGTGAACATCATGATCGTCCTGCTGATGGGCCTTTCGGTGATCAAGGCCTCGCTGATCATCGCCTACTTTATGCACTTGCGTTACGAAAAGCCGAGCATGGCCGCCACGCTAATGCCCGCTTTGGTGATGGTCATTATTCTGATGTTTATGGTATTTCCGGACAGCTTCAGGCTGTTGGCGATGAGGCCACATTAGGTGTAAATTCAGGCATAGGGCTGTGGTAGGTGTCTTGAGATTTGTGGATGCTGAGTGAGCGAGGAGCACAAATACTCCGGCTTGTAGAGAAGGTTGAAGCATCTAAACTTCTGGAAGACAGGGAAAAGCGCCTGTGCCACCGCGGTGATGGGTTCGGAATGGAACAATCAGCAAAGGTTTCACGGCACGCTGTCAGTTGGATCGTCTGGCTGGTTGCCGCAACCGTATTGTTATCCACTTCATCGCTGGACTATGCGCAGGGATGCGCGATGTGTTATACCAGCGCGGCAGCGGCGAAAGCCGGCGCGCTGCAGGCCTTGAGAAGTGGAATTCTCATCTTGCTTCTTCCAGTCCTTGCGATGTGTTCGGGCATTTCTGTAGTTATTTATCGTTCCCGGGACCGGTTTCTCGGAGGCGCGGATTGGACCTCTGTGCAGGATCGGGAACTACACGATTTGTTTACTCACATAGACGCGGGCGCTCTGCAGGAGCGACCCGCGGATAAAGTCCCCTCCGGCGCCGGTGGACCCTCCGGACGCGAGCACTTCGATGGAACGCCGGGAGGCGCGAGACCACTGGCAACGGACGACGGACGACCCCAGGTGCGATTATGAAAACCCAACCGTACAGTCCGTGGTTACATCGCTACGCCATCTTCGTAGCAGTCTGTACTTTCATTCTGATTATTGCGGGCGCCCTGGTCACCAGCAACGACGCCGGGCTTTCCGTGCCCGATTGGCCAACCTCATTCGGCAGCTTCCGCATGCCGCGCATGGTAGGCGGGGTTATGTTTGAACACGGCCACCGGATGATCGCCGGAACAGTGGGAATCCTGACAATCATTCTGGCCCTGGCAATCTGGATCAGGGATTCCAGGCGCTGGGTAAAATGGGTTGCGGGTGGCGCCGTGCTGGCCGTGCTGGCGCAGGCAGCATTAGGCGGCATTACGGTGCTGTTCTATCTGCCCGTGGCCATCTCAACTAGTCACGCCACACTCGGCCAGATCTTCTTCTGCCTCGCGGCCAGCCTTGCATTCTTCACGCGAGCCGGGTGGCGATGGGACGAACCCAAGCTCGAGGACACCTCCGCTCCCGCGCTTCGACTCCTGACCGTGGTGACCACGGGCATAATCCTTGTGCAGTTGGTGATAGGGGCCGTGTACCGCCACTTCGGGAAGGGACTCGACTTGCACATCGCGGGTGCCGGCGTGGTGACGATGTTCGTGGCCTATCTTGTCACTCGCATCCTGATCAAGTTCTCGCAAACTCCTCAGTTGCTGAGGCCCGCGCTATTGCTGGGCGGGATGCTGGTGGTGCAAGTCTCCCTTGGCATCGCTTCTTATGTCGTAAAGATGGCTGAGCGGAACGCGCCCCAGCCCCTGCCGCCGGTGGTGAACACGACCACGGCGCACGTGGCGGTAGGCGCGCTGGTGCTGTTGACCAGTCTTTACATGACCTATCAGACGCACCGCTATCTCACGCCTCGAGCTGAGGAGACGAAAGTGGTTTCGGCCCCGCATGGGGCGGCCGTATGAGCAAGCCATCGGACAACCCGCGAAACAGCACCCTGCGTCAGCGGCTTCATTTGTTGGCGGATTATTGGACGCTGACCAAACCGGAAGTGAACTTCCTGGTTCTGGTCAGCACCCTGGTGGGTTTCTATCTTGCCTCGCGCGGCCCGCTGGATTTCATCCGCTTATTCCACACGCTGATGGGTACACTGCTGGTGGCCAGCGGCACAGGAACGCTGAATCAGTATATCGAGCGCCAGTCGGACCGGCAGATGCGCCGGACGGCCAATCGCCCGCTGCCGGCGGGGAGACTGGAGCCCGCCGAGGCGCTCTGGTTCGGAATCGCGTTGGCGGGATTGGGCGGCTGGGAATTGTGGGCGTTCACGAACCCGTTAACCAGCACGCTCGCCTTGTCGACGCTCGGGGCCTACCTCGCCTTATACACCCCGCTCAAAAAGAGGTCGCCGCTTTGCACTTTGGTGGGCGCCCTTCCTGGTGCCATGCCGCCCCTCATCGGCTGGGCGGCTGCGCGCAACAGCCTTGGCCTCGAGGCCTGGGTGCTCTATGCCATTCTCTTCCTATGGCAGTTTCCGCACCTCTTGGCTATTGCCTGGATGTACAGGGACGATTACGCTCGCGCCGGCCTGCAATTGCTTCCCAGGAACGACCGGGACGGCCGGACGACTGCGACTCAGATTCTGGGGTATTCTCTGGCCTTGATTCCTGCCAGCTTAATGCCCGCCTTCCTTGGGCAGGCGGGAAAGGCCTATCTGGTGGGAGCGTTGGTGCTGGGTGTTGGGTTCTTTCTCGCTGGCATCCGCCTGGCCCTTCATCGATCAAACTCATTGGCGCGGAGATTGGTCCTTGCCTCAATCGTGTACTTGCCGGTCGTTTTCGCTTTGCTCATGGTGGACAAGACCGGATAAGGCATCAGGGTATCGGTTGATCCGGTGATCGGGTGAGCAGCAGAATCGGGAGATCTGGAGATCGGGTGAACGGGAGTATCGGGAGATCGGATGATCGGGTGATCGGGTGAACAAAGTGCTTGGCGTGGAGAGGGTTCCTCAAGCCCGCCGTATCTCCAGATTGCACGACGACGGGGTGCCGGGTAACCCGATGATCCTCTAAATGAACAACGTCTGACAGGTTTGCCTTGTGCTCACCCGATCCCCCGATCACCGGATCACCCGATTATGTGATCTCCCGATTCTCCGATTCGTGAGCGAGCTTGATCTCCAGATGCCCAATGACCGAATCCAGCCAGCCGACGAGGGCCTGTTCAGCTTCTTCTCGATCCCCGGAGTCTTCGAGAGAGGCGATGCTATCGCCTTGTTCATTCAAGCGGATAAAGTGGCAAGGGAGGTCGTCGTGCTGGTGCTCTTCGGGCACCCATTCCCAGAGAAGGCACTCTTCGCAGGCATGCAGCTTCACAGTTTCTCCGTAATTTAGGCAGGTAACCGAATCACGAAAAAGCTTTGTGGGCTTTTGCGGAGTACGGACAGACCGGCCGTATCCGCCGCTTTTCAAGATGTCTCTTTCCAATTTCAATTGGACTATAATCTCTTTGAGGTTGGCTCGCATGGCCATTTTGCCTCCTCTAGTCTTTAGGGGTGAGCCCCAATTCTGCCGAGCGCGGCATGATTTGGTATCGAGCAATTTCGAGGCCAATGGCAAGGCGTTGACAGCAAGCAACTTAGTCGCACTAGGGTATAATTTTAGAGACCGAGTGGGCCAGAATGCCCAATTCGGCTCCTTTTCGGCTCAAACGAGGACCCAAGGCCTATGCTCGAGGAACTAGCGTTAGCAGGTTTCTGCCTTCTGGCTACACTGGTTGGACTGGCTATCGCGGCTTGGGAGGTGATAAGCGGTCGGGTCTTCAATATGGACGGCCTGTGGTTTACCTTGATCAGCCTCACTTTGTCGGCAGTGTTCGGCGGCGCCCTCGCATGGTCGTTCTACTCTGGAGACGGGCAGCAATTGCTACGCTCCCTAAAGAAGGGGCCTGCTTCGGAGGCCGGGCCCGACAAAAGCCAGCCGAAACCCACATGATCCACTACCTTCCCAGCATTGATGCCACTTTGAATGCTGCCAGTGCAGTTTTTCTGACGCTGGGCTTCTTTTTCATCCGTCAGAGGAACATCCGCGCGCACAAAGCCTGCATGCTCTCCGCTTTCACAACCTCAATGATATTCCTGGTTTGTTACCTCACATACCACTACTTTCACGGGACAACGCATTTCCGTGAGCAGGGTGCGGTTCGCAGTTTCTATTTCGCCCTGCTGGGCTCGCATACGGTGCTTGCCGCCGTGATCGTGCCGCTGGCTCTCACGACGCTTTACCGCGCGTTGCGGCATCGCTTCCCGCAGCACAAACGAATTGCCCGCTGGACTCTGCCCATCTGGTTGTACGTTTCAGTGACCGGCGTGGTCGTCTACCTGATGCTCTATCACCTTTACCCGGCGAGGCCGTGATTCCATATACTGGCTAGTGGCGCGCCGACCTGTCGGGGCGCATGCCGACCCTTCGCCCCACTCAGGGCAGGCTCTAAACGTCGGCGCTACCTCTATGCCGGCTGCTGTGTCTCATTTGATTCTTGCCGGGAGCGCGTTATAATGGGCGCTCGCAACCTTAGCTTCCTCACGATGAGGATCCGCAGAGGGATCTTTCATGATTGAACCTGTTCCCCGTCTCGGCGACACCATTGACGACTACTGCCCGCGCTGCCGTCTGCTTTTAAACCATGCCGTGGCCAGCCTGGTGGATAACAAGGTGGTGAAAGTCGTTTGCCAGACTTGTCACAGTGAGCACCCATTCCGCAATGGGGAGATGCCCCCCAAGAAGAAACCGGGCTCGCGTGCCGCGCTCTTTGAGGCGGTGTTAACGAAAACCACGTCCGCACCTGAGGCTGGCCCCGCGGCTCCGGCCGAGGAACCCGCTCCGGAGGAGGCTGAACCCGCGAAGAAAAAGAGGGTCGCGACCCCGGCGCGCTACATCACCCGCCATCGCAGCAAGTCTCCCCGGGCTTAGGCAGGTGTCGGGTGCCAGGTTTCAGGTAGCAGGGAACGGCGATCCGCGAAAAGAAGAATGGTGAATGGTGAATAGTGAATTGCAAATTGTAAATTATCGGCGAGGGCGAGACGTGAGGACTCGGTTGCTGCCCCTGAACTTCGGCAATTTATAATTCACTATTCACCATTCACTGTTCTCTTGCTTGTAACCTGACACCTGCCACCCGGCACCTGACACCTTATGCTCTGGCTCCCCACCCTCGTGGTTGTTTTCTGGTGCGTCCTCGGGGTTCGCATCTTGCGCAGTCTGCGAAGCACCATCATCTTGCGTGCGAACCAACCGCCTTCCCCGCTTGAGTCCTTCCCAAGCGTGTCCATCATCGTGGCGGCCCGCAACGAGGAAGAGGAGCTTCCAGCCGCACTCGAATCCCTCTTGGCGCTTGACTATCCTGATTTTGAAGTTGTTCTGGTGGATGATGACTCTCGGGACCGAACGGGGGCCATCGCGGACAAGTGGGCCTCGAAGCCGGCTGCGGGCGGCCGCCTCAAGGTTCTTCACAACCGGCAACTTCCGCCCCACTGGCATGGTAAGGTGCATGCCCTGCATCTGGCGGCGAGCGCCGCCGCGGGCGATTGGATCATGTCGACGGATGCCGACATGATTCTTCACCCCTCGATTCTGAGGGTGGCGCTGTCCTGCGCCCTTAAGCGAGGCGTCCAGTTCCTGTCGATTGTCCCGGAATTAGATTTCGGTTCTTTTGGGGAAAAAGTCGTGCTCCCGGGTTTCTCCTTCCTTATCACTTCTCTCTTTCCCGTTCATTTGGTGAATGATCCAACTTCTTCCCGCGCCCTTGCCGCCGGCGCATTTATCCTGATGAAACGCGAAGACCTCTTTGCCTTGGGTGGTTATGCGCGTTTGAAGAATGTGCTTATCGAAGACCTCCGGATGGCGGAGCTTTTCAAGCGCCACGGCCGCCGTATTTACCTCGCGGCCAGTCGCGGTCTCCTGCATACCCGCATGTACACGAGCCGCGCGGAGATTTTCGAGGGGCTCAGTCGTACCGCGTTTGAAGGTTCCGGCTTCTCGATCCCCAAGATGCTGGGGGCGATGTTCCTGGCCAACCTGCTCGCGGTTTTCCCCTGGTTAGCGGTGATTATCCGGGGTCTCGCCGATTGGAGGCTTGATAGGGCAGTCTTGCACGATCCGTTTCTCCTCATCACTGTCGTGGCCTGCCTCTTGGCTTCTTTGGTCTACTTGCCGTTCATCCGCCACTCGCGTCTTCCGTCTCTGTATGTTCTTACGCTTCCCCTGGCCACGCTGTTCTATTCCTGTGTGTCCATCTATTCGACCTTGACTACCATGGTCGGCCCCGGTATTTCGTGGAAAGGCAGGCGCTACCGCGCTCCGGTCGAATAGCCCCGAGTCGGGTAAAAGTCGCCGGCGTTGTCATCCTGAGGCCCGTTTTCCTGGGCCGAAGGATCTCAGCAGTTCATTCCAACTACGGAGATCCTTCGGGGCCTGCGGCCCCTCAGGATGACGCTTTCCGGCGACTTCGACGGGACCCTGCTGGGTAGCCAACGCGCCTTGCAATTTTCAAACAGCCAAGCGAGAATATTTCTTGCAGCAGAGGGCTGGCGGCGCGTTCTGAAATCTCAAATCTGAAATTTGAAATTCTTACGGGAGAGTGGGATATGGAGACAGCGAGTTTCGGTGCGGGGTGCTTCTGGGGTGTCGAGGCGACGTTTCGGCAGACGCCGGGGGTCGTTTCAACCGCCGTCGGCTACATGGGAGGAACTCTCGACAACCCAACCTACAAAGCCGTTTGCACAGACAAGACAGGGCATGCCGAGACGGTTGAAGTCGTCTATGATCCCGCAAAGATCTCCTACAACGATCTCTTGTCAATTTTCTGGCAGAACCACGATCCGACCACGCTGAACCGCCAAGGGCCCGACGTGGGAACCCAATACCGATCGGTGATTTTCTACTACACTCCTGAGCAGGAGACGCTCGCCCGCGCATCCAAGGAGGCTGTGGCGCGCTCCGGAGCCTTCAAGCGGCCCATCGTAACGGAGATTGTTCCAGCTTCCACCTTCTGGCGTGCAGAGGAGTACCACCAGCAATACCTCGAAAAGCGCGGCCTCGCCCAATGCCACATCAAGTAGCAGCGAAGTTATATTAAAACTCGTGTCCTGAGTCAGAAGTTCGTTAAGAAAGTCGTTCTCGTGCGCGCCGGTTTCCGGAGCCCCATCAGGGGCGGCAGAGAGTAGCCCAGGGCGCAAGCCCTGGGTTGAAAGTCCCTCACCCCGCCTTTGGCTCCCCTCTCCCGCTGGGGCGGGAGAGGGGGACGGGGGTGAGGGTTGTGCCTCGCGACCCACGGCTTGCGCCGTGGGCTACTGGCTGCCGCCCGCTCCGCGGGCTGAATTCTTCAGCGAACTCCTCCCTAGGGGCACTAGCATAAAAGTGGAGAAACCTATGTCGGCGATTCGCAGCTTCGAACCCTTTGCTCGTTCCTTGCTCCGGATCGTGGCGGGATTTACCTTCTCGGAGCACGGGATGCAGAAAATCCTCGGCTGCTTTGGGGGATTGGGTGGGAAAGGCGCAACGGCTCCTTTCGGCTCCCTCCCCTGGATTGCAGGCGTCCTGGAACTGGTCGGCGGTCTGCTGCTGATTCTGGGTCTCTTCACCTCACCCGTGGCGTTTATTCTGAGCGGCGAGATGACTGTGGCCTACTTCAAGGTGCATTTCCCCCACGGCTTCTTCCCGCTTGTTAACCACGGTGAGTTGGCAGTGCTGTACTGCTTCATCTTCCTCTACCTGTGCACAGCCGGCGCCGGGCCCCTCAGCCTGGATGCGGTAGTGCGACACAAGCCTGACTAGAGGAATGCTGCCTCGCCTTGTTTGACGGATTAGTCCTCGCCCCCTTGGGTGAGAGGGTATAGGTACCAGAATAAGCCCGTGACCCCAAGCCGCGTCAGCGGCGCAAGAATGTGGCCCACGGCGCCAGCCGTGGGATCACCGCACACAATGAGCACGCTGAGCCACGTAGTGGCGACAGAAGCTCTGCGATCATCAAGACAGCTCTGTCGCCCCTCCGGGGCTTTTTAGGCGCATCGTCCGTGCTTTCTCCCCACGGCTGTCGCCGTGGGCCACATTCTTGCGCCCGTCGGCTGACGGGCTCCGGAACCCGATCAAGCCTATTCCACCGCCCATAGGGGGAGAGGGTGACCCGCGGCGGCGTTTTCTCGAGGCGTACGGGACGGGTGCGGGGGTCCCCCGGAATTTCACTGCAGCCTGCGGGTCTCGTTCTCTGCGTTCGAGTCTTGCGCCTCGTACCCCCGGCAAGACAGCACCGGCAGGCGCGGATACTGCGCGTAGCTGGGATCCGTGGCGCTTCGTCGGCAGAGATAAAAGATTGAACCTCGATCGGACCGGATGATGCGCACGTGCTTGCAAGACGCGCATAATCCGGCACGATTCGAGTCTGGGCTGGCCTTGCCCGCTGTCACAATTCCCTCCCTGGAGTGCGGCAGCAAAGCAGCTACCGTTGCTCCGCGAGTGTGGCGAAGACCTCTGCGGTCCTGGCGAAGTTCAGGGCGGCAGGCTTCGCTGCCGCACTCCAGGACGTGGACGTGCGCCATGGCAGCGCGCTATTCTTAGATATGATGCCTCATTTCTTAAGCGTGCAAAAAGCAAATTTCCAGCCCGGGTCGCCACGAAATACGTTCATTTTTATCGTTCCGATTCTCGTGGTTCTAATTACATTTCTGTTCTGGTATCAGACCTGGTTTGGTCGGTCCTTGAGCGATCAGGAGATGGGCCAGTATCTCGCGGACACCTCCGTGCCGCACAAAACCCAGCACGCCTTGGCGCAGCTTTCGGACCGGATGGCACGCGGCGACGCGACCACGAGGCGCTGGTATCCGGACATCATCCGTCTAGCCGGGAACAAAGAACCCCAGTTGCGCTCGATGGCGGTTTGGGTGATGGGCCAGGATAGCCGGTACGATGCATTCCACCAAAAGTTGCGCGCGCTTGTCGATGACCCCTCGCCGCTGGTGCGCTCGAACGCTGCGTTGGGCTTGGCGCGTTTCGGCGATACGGCTGGAGAGCGCGAGTTGCGGGCTATGCTGCAGCCCTTCACGCTCGATGCCCCACAGGCCGGCACAATCGAGTTCCGTTTCAAAGAAAAGGAGAAGGTTCAAAGCGGCGACGTCGTGGCGCGCATCAGCCCCGCAAGCGGCGTGCACCCCGTGGATGTTGTTTCGCCGTTAGCCGGCACAATCGCGCGACTGGCAGCCAAAGACGGAGGGCACGTCGGCGCAAGCGACGCGATTGCCATTATCGAGCCCGGCGAAACTCAAGTGTTTGAAGCCCTGCGAGCCCTTGTGATGATTGGGAACAGCAAGTCTTTGCCTGAGGTCGACCATTTCGCTGCCGGAGTTCCGGGGATGCCCACGCGAGTCCGCCAGCAGGCTATCCTCACTGAGCAGGCGATTCGGGAGAGGGATTTGGAAAGCAAGACTCCGAAATGAGAAGGGACTCCGGGTGCGTGTCAACGCAGCGTGCACTGCGATTCCGAGCGGAGATTCCACGATGCTTCGGCGCATCGCTTGTCTCAAGAAATCCCTCTCCCCCTTGGGGGAGAGGGCGGCCCGCGCCGGCGCTTTCACCAGCCGGCGCGAGTCAGGTGAGGGGGCTAGTTTACTAACTTCGTGGTGGCGTGAGATCCGGCCCCGCCTAACCGGAGAACACTCAGAGCGAGATTCCTCGCTGCGCTCGGAATGACAGTAGTTACAATGTTCTTCTGTTAATGAAGCTAAAACGTGAACTTCGTCCCCAGCCGTGCCTCCACATCCTCGGTGGGCACCATCTCGATGGCGTCCCACGGGCATCCATCCAGAAAGCATCCGTCGGGGCCTTTGCTGGTGCACTTCTTGCAGCCAATACAGAGTTGAGGATCGACTTCGATACGTCCGAAGGGAGGGTGGTCCTCGTCCTCCACCCAATACATGCAGTCGGCGACGGGGCAGTAAGGAACACAGGCCGGCGAACCGGCGCAACCGGTGCAGCACTCGGTGATGACCGCTAACTCTTTGGGTCGCTTTTTGCGCGGAGTGTCGATGCCTTCCGACTTCGGCTCCAACTTCACTACTTCGCCCACCGGAATGTAATACTCTGCCACAGGCCCCTCTCCAGGTTCGGGAATCTCTACGTATTGTCCCAAATGAATCGCCCGCACGTCAACATTGTTCGCATCTTCCGCAGGCTCGCCGTCGTCAACTTGACTTGCCCGCAGCGGCGCAATAACATGATTATTAGGAATTTGCCAAGGACACTTCACCAATCTATCGGAGGCTAGGGCTCTTCCTGTGGTCGGAAAGACTTTCGGGCACTATCGCGTCGTAGAGAAGCTGGGCGGGGGCGGGATGGGAGTCGTGTACAAAGCTGAAGACACCCGTCTGGGCCGTTTCGTAGCCCTCAAGTTCTTGCCGCAGGAGCTTGCCAAGGATCCTCAAGCCCTGGAACGCTTTCAGAGGGAAGCTCGCGCGGCGTCGGCTCTCGACCACCCGCACATCTGCGCCATTTATGACATCGGTGAAGACGCAGGCGAGCCTTTCATGGTAATGCAGCTCCTGGAAGGCCAGACGCTGAAGTACCGGATTGCGGCCAAGCCTTTCAAATTGGAGGAGCTCCTGGATTTTGGCGTCCAAATCGCCGACGCGCTCGACGCGGCACATTCGAAAGGGATTGTGCATCGGGACATCAAGCCTGCCAACATCTTCGTCACCGAACGCGGGCAGGCGAAGATACTCGACTTCGGTCTCGCCAAAGTCATCGTAGGAGCACCCCTTGGGGGCGCCCTCGGGCGGGGACAAGGCGTGCCCCTCGAAGACACCCCGACCGTCTCGATCAGTCCTGATAATTTAACCAGCCCGGGGACGGCCCTCGGTACAGTAGCCTACATGTCACCCGAGCAGGCTCTGGGCGAGGAACTCGACTCGCGGACCGACCTTTTCTCGTTTGGGTTGGTACTCTACGAAATGGCGAGCGGCCATCCGGCGTTTCCCGGAAACACCTCCGCAGTCATCTTCGACAGCATCCTCCACAAAGCGCCCCCGTCTCTACTGCGCTTGAAACCCGACCTCCCCATTGAACTGGAACGAATAGTCTCCAAGGCGCTCGAAAAAGACCGCGAGATGCGCTATCAAAGCGCCTCCGAGATACGGACCGACCTGAAACGCCTCCGGCGCGATACCGATTCAGGCCGCACGGTGGCAATTGCCGCACCAATGCTGTCTCGCGGTGCGGAGGTGAGCGGCCTTAAGTCAACTGCCGCCCCGGCGCCTCCCGCCCCGGTTGAACCTGAAACGGCAGCCCGGACGAGCGCCGGCACGTCGCGTCGAAACTGGGTGATTGGCGGGGCGGTTGTAATGCTGCTCGCGTTGGCAGGAGCCCTGTTCCATTTCCGTCGAACGCCGGCATTGAGCGAGCGCGATTCCATCGTGGTGGCGGATTTCGTCAACACCACGGGTGAATCCGTCTTCGACGGGACGCTGAAAGAGGCTCTCACCGTCCAGCTCGAGCAATCCCCTTATCTGAACATCCTGCCGGAATCGCGGGTGCGGGAGGCGTTGCGCTTCATGGGCCGCTCTCCCGACGAGCGAGTCTCCACAGAGGTGGCCCGCGAGATCTGCCTGCGCGAGGGAGCCAAGGCGATGCTGGCAGGCTCCATTGCGAGCCTCGGCAGCCATTACGTGATTGACCTCAAGGCTGTCAACGCGCAAACCGGCGACTCGCTGGCCCGCGAACAGAGTGAGGCCGAAAGCAAAGAGCAAGTGCTCAAATCGCTGGACCGCGCCGCCACCAGCCTGCGGCGAAAGCTCGGCGAGTCCCTCGGCTCTGTCCAGAAGTTCGCCATGCCTCTCGAACGAGCCACCACTTCTTCCCTCGAGGCGCTGCAAGCTTTTACCCTGGGACAGGCCGAGCACCAGAAGATTGTTGACGAAAAAGCGATCCCTCATTTGAAACGCGCCGTCGAACTGGACCCCAATTTCGCGATGGCTTATGCCACCCTGGGCGTGGCCTACAGCAACCAAGATGACAGCGCGCAGGCTTCGGAATACTTGAAGAAGGCATTTGAGTTAAAAGATCGGGCGAGCGAACGGGAGAAGTTGTACATCTCCGCGCATTACTACGAAATGGTAACCGGGGAGCAACAGCGCGCCATCGAAGTCTACGAGTCGTGGAAAGAGACTTACCCTCGCGACTGCACGCCTCGCGATAACTTGTCG
>Ga0209517_10003254_pt1 | contig 22165 bp, 18 predicted proteins | sample PeaSoiMetSII2010_FD_187695 | JGI IMG/M metagenome (GOLD analysis project Ga0209517, IMG submission 187695) | Peat soil microbial communities from Weissenstadt, Germany - SII-2010 (SPAdes) (version 2) | ecosystem: Environmental > Terrestrial > Soil > Wetlands > Peat | place: Germany...
CAGAACAGCGATGCGCCGCGGAATGGACCACACCACCGCCGGCGCGTCCGCGGAGCTGGTGTGATTCGCGGCAAATATGCACGTGCCGGACGGGATGCGCTCCAGTCCCTTGACGTGGACGCGCACGCCCACGCAACGCACGAAAAACATTACGCCGCCCACACCAGCCCAGTACAGCGGAGCAATATGGCGGGTAACGAAGGTGTAGATCAATAGCGGCGGCCCCGCCACCAGGATGTACAGCGTCACAAAAACGCAGATGAAAACTCCACGCAGCATGCTCTAGGAAAAACTCTCTCCAATCCTCGACGCCCGGTCAAGTGCTCCTTCAGCGATTCCTAGCAGTGACCGGATCGGTGCCGCCATGCAGGATGCCCTCACGAATGCGCCGCGCGCGATCGCCGGCATTCGCACTTTCCGCAACCTGGTAAAACGTTTCGCGCTGCTCGCCGAGCCGAATCTCGATGTTTTGTTCCTTGTCGTCGCGGCGCACGCGCAGGTGCAATGTGTCGCCCGGTTTTTGCTGGCTGAGCCAGCGTTCCGGCCTGCGCGGAGCCTCGCCATTGTTCCAACGCACAATCTCGTCGCCCACAAGGAGTCCGCTCTTCGCCGCGGGGCCATCCGCATCTACGGACCGTACTGTCCAGGGGCCGTTGGGGTCGCGTTCCGCCGTGAAACCCATTGCCGCGTGAATGATTTCCCGTTGGTGCAATTCCAGGCCCGCGCGCGCCAACAGGTCGGTGTAGGGCAGGGGCTCCGCGCCGCTCACGTATTTGCCGAAGAAATCTTCCAACGCAGCACCGCTCACCTTCTCCGCGGTCACCCGTATGTCCAGGCTGTCGCGATAAAACTTCCCCTCTTTGGCGAATTCCCGATTCATCGCACGGAGCACGTCGTCGAGGCTCTTCTGGTTGTCCGTGCGGTCGCGAATCACGATGTCCAGCAGAACGCCCAGCACTTGGCCCTTGGTGTAGTACGAAACACTGCGCTGCGGCTGGTTGTAGAGCGCGTACTTCTCCAGCCAGGCATCCAGGCTGGATTGTTCTGCGCTTTGCCACTGCTCCGCGGGCCGGCCTTCGAGCTCGCTGATCTGGCCGCTGAGGTCCTGGTAAAACTCCCGCCTGCTCCACAGTCCCGTGCGCACCAGCGCGTAAGAAGCGTACGTGTTGGTGACGCCTTCGGCAAACCACAGCGCCCGCGTGTACATCTCGTGCGCGAAGTCAACTGGCTCCAGCGAGGCAGGGCGGATGCGCTTGACGTTCCACGCGTGAAAGAATTCGTGCGCCGCGACGTTTTGCAGGTACGACGCCGATGTCACGTAGATCGCCGCGCAATTGGCGTGCTCCATGCCGCCGCCCGCGCCATTGGTAGCTTTCCCCATGTGAAAAATAAAGGTGTAGTGGTCGTACGGGGCGCCGTCCATCAGTTTGACTTCGTAAGTGACGATCTTGCGCAAGGACTTCTCCACATCGGACCGCTTCCAGTTGTCCCCGTGAATTACCACGCGCACCGTCGGCGTCACATCGGACAGTGTGAACTCCTCGAATTTCGACGCCTCAATCGGCGCGTCGGCAAGCGCGTCGTAGCTGGCCGCTTGTAACAGGTATGTTTGCCCCTGCAGGGCCCCGCCGCTCAGCGTTTCCGAAGCCACGCGCCACTGCCCCGGCACGTCGCTGAGCGTGATGGCGCTCTTTTCCGCGCGCCGCTCTGGCACATACAGCAGAATCATCGCCGGATTGATGAAAGCGTGCTCCTCGTTGAGTTGGCTATCGAACGGGCCGGGATCGTCCCAAAACGTGTCGTAGCGCACGGTGACCGTGCCGCTGCCCTTTACGTGCCAGGTCAACTTGTCCAACTTCTCGATGGGCACGCTTTTGCCTTCCACAAAGGCCTGCACTCGCTGCACGTGGCTGCTGAAATCGCGAATCTGGTAAAGCGCGTTCCACGCGGCCATTTGCAGCTTCAAGTCATCTTTTACATCGGGAATCTCGACGGAAACGTGAAACACGTGCTGTTCCGGATGAGCGAGGGAAACGGTGTAGTGGATTTCCGCGCGTGATGCCGGAGGAGAAACCAGCAGCAGGCAGACCACCGCCGCCGCGGCTGCATATGGCAACCTTCGCGCCTTCAGCGTCACTTGGTCTGGGCCCCGGCGGAAATTTGTTTTGCCGCCAATTTCTTCAGAAGCTTTTCGCACAAGCCATCAAAGTTACCATTGGACATCACCAGCAGCAAATCGCCGCAGCGCGCTTCGGCGGCAAGAAAATCCGCGATTGCGTCCGCCCCCGGCAAAACACGCGCGTCCTTGCCCATGCCGCGAACGGCGGCAGCCACCGTTTCCGGGTCCAGCCGCTGCTCTTCACTCAGTTGCCCCGCGCGATGTACGCTGCCCAGCAGCACGCGATCGCCCAGCGCCAGCGCTGGTGGCAAGGCGTCCTGAAAAACGCGGCGTCGCATGGAATTCGACCGCGGCTCCAGAATCGCCCACAACCGGCGGCCCGGCCAGCGCAACCGCGCGGCTTCAATGGTGGCGCGCACCGCGGTCGGATGATGCGCGAAATCGTCCACCACCACGATGCCGTCCACCTCGCCCTTCACATCCATGCGACGCCGCACGCTTTGAAACGTTTCCAGCGCCTGCCCTGCGGTTTCGCCCCTGATTCCACGTCCCTGCGCCACCACTAGCGCCGCCAGCGCATTCAATACGTTGTGGTGGCCGGTGGCAGCCAGCCGAAATCCGCCATAAGCCTTGCCCTTGTATTTGACGCGAAACTTCATGCCATCGCCGTCAGCTTGCACGTCCGCAGCACACCAGTCGTTGCCGCTCTCCAGGCCATACGTAATCACGGGGCAAAAGGCTTTTTCCGTGGCGTGGCGCAGCGCTTCGCCGGCGGCTGGGTCGCCCCAGACGATGATGCGCCCGCGCCGCGGCACCAGGTTCACCAGCCGCCGAAACGCCAACTGGTAGGCGTCGAAATCCGCGTAAATATCGGCGTGATCGTATTCCAGCGAAGTGATGATCAGGTCATCCGGATGGTAGTGGAAAAATTTCGCGGCCTTGTCCCAATACGCGGAGTCGTACTCGTCGCCTTCCAGGATGAACTCTTCGCCGCCGCCAAGACCGTAACTTTTGCCGAAGTTTTCGGCGATGCCGCCCACCAGGAAATTCGGCTTCTTCCCTGCTACGTGAAAAATCCAGGCGAGCATGGCCGTCGTCGTGGTCTTTCCGTGTGTGCCGCTGACCACGATGGAATGTTTTCCTGGCAGAAATTCCTCTTCCAGAATTTCCGGCAGCGAATGGTATTTCAGCTTGCGGTCGAGCATCTCCTCGATTTCCACGTTGCCGCGAGAAAGAACGTTCCCCACAACCACGAGGTCTGGGGCAGGCGTAAGATTCGCAGCATCAAACTTCGCCGAGAACGGGATGCCCAGCGATTCAAGCAGCGTGGACGCCGGCGGGTACACGCCCGCATCTGAGCCGCTCACGTGATAGCCGCGTTCGCGCAACATTCCGGCCAGGGGCGCCATCGCCGAACCCCCAATCCCGATCATGTGAATGTGCTTTACCTTCGCCAAGTAAGAATCCCCAGTCTATTCGGTCACTGCCGGTTCCAGAATTTCGAGTGTGCCTTCGCCCTTGGCTTGCAGTTGGGCGCGCACGCCCAGCGGAATCGTCAGCATGGGCCGCTTGGTATGGCCGATCGCCGCGCCGTAAACGATGGGAACGCCCAGCGGCCCCAGAATTCGCTCGCAAATTTCAGGAATGGTAGGGCTGCCTGCCACCGCAGCGTCCCCGTCAGAGAAATCTCCCAGCACAATGCCATGCACGTCCTGCAATTTCCCCGCCTGCCATAAGTGCCGTAGCACGCGATCCACTTGATACGGCTTCATCCCGCGATCTTCCAGAACCAGGATCGCTTCCTGCGTGTCCGGTTCCCAGCCAGTTCCCAGTGTCGTTTGCAGCATCGTCAAGCAGCCCCCGACGATGTGCCCCGTAGCGCTTCCCGTGGCCATACTCTCGCCGCGCAGCGGAATACTCCAGTTGGATTTCGTTTCGCGGACAACTTGCAGAAAAGTTCCCTCGTCGTAGCCTGATGGCTGATTGGCCCCGTGATTAAAACCCGCGGCCACCATGGGGCCGTAAAATCCGGTCCAACTGTGCACCTGGTAAAGCAACACTTGGATGACCGTCAGGTCGCTGTAACCAACAAGGCACTTCGGGCCGAAGAGCGACGTGCCCAATCTGAGATCAACAAGGTAGTTCGCGCCGTAGCCCCCGCGCGTGGCAATCACGCCGTCAACGCTCTTGTCGTGAAAGGCCTTGCGGAACACCTTGATGAGTTCCTCATGCCGCCCGGCGAAATAACCTTGCGGCGGAAGCGGCGGCAACTCTTCCACCTCATAGCCAAGCCGGCGCAGTTCCGCCACACCCGCGGCAACTGCGGCAGGCTCTGCGGGTGACGATGGCGAAACTACCGCTAGTCGGGCGCCCTTGCGCAGGGCCTTGGGCTTTTGCAAGAGAACAGACCGGCGCTTCATTCGTGGCGTCCTTCGACCGGAACCACCTCGGTCACCACACCCTGCCGGTTCAGTTGTTGCACAATCTGTTCCTGCTGGTGCACACTCACGTCCGCTTCAAATTCCACTATGGAGTTCGTGCCGGCCATCGAAACACGAAAATGATTCATCACCACCTTCAACCTGGCCATCAGTTGCTGAATTTCTGTAGCGACATTCTCCGCGTGGCTGGTGGTGAACCGGAACACCCTAACCCGGGCCTTCAGGTGCAACCTCTCCGCACCCCAGCTCAGCACCACCAGTCCAAACAACACAATCCCCGTTGCGGCAGCGGCTACTTTATACATCCCCCCGCCCGCCGCCATGCCGATGGCTGCCTCAACGAAAATCGTCGCGGCGGTGGTCATCCCAAGAAGCCCCGCGTTGTCTTTCAGGATGGCGCCCGCGCCAAGGAAGCCGATGCCCTGCACGATATTGGAAGCGATGCGCGTGCCACTGGTGTCGCCCCAAAGACGCGCCAACTCATTAGAAAGTATGGTAAAGAGCGCCGTGGCCAGACAGACAAACGCGCTCGTGCGGATTCCCGCGGGGCGGCGGCGCAGATCGCGCTCCACGCCAATGGCCGCGCCCAGCCCGGCGGCAAACAACATCCGTAGAAATATTTCGTGTAAGGAAAGCATCCCAAAACGGCCCTGTCCGTTTAATCGTGATTCTACTATTTACAGTTTGAATTGCGTCAATTTCAAGAAGTGCCGTGCTCTCGCGTGTATCTCGCTCTTTTTCAGGTGCAGCAGCCGCTCCAGCCCGAATTTCTCCACGGCAAAGCTGCCCATCACCGACCCGTACACCATCGCCCGTCTCAGCGCCGCATCGTTTCTACCGCCGCTGCCCGCCAGATAGCCCATGAAGCCGCCGGCAAAACTGTCGCCCGCGCCCGTGGGATCATGCGGCTCCTCCAGGGGAAACGCCGGAACGCTGAAGACGCCGTGCTTGTCCACCAGCATCGCTCCGTACTCCCCGCGCTTCACCACCAGCGTGGACGGCCCCATCTTGAAAATTTGCCGGGCGGCGCGCAGCAGGTTGTGCTCGCTGGAAAGTTGCCGCGTCTCCGAATCGTTGATCATCAGGATGTCCACGTGTTTCAGCGTCTCCCGCAATTCCGCGTTCGTTCGCTCGATCCAATAATTCATGGTGTCCATGGCGGCAAGTTTCGGCTTGCCCTTCACCTGGTGCAGCACGTCGCGCTGCAGGTCCGGTGCGATATTGGCCAGAAACACGTATTTCGACGAACGGTATTTTTCCGGCAAGCGCGGCTTGAACTCCGCGAAAACATTCAGGTCCGTCGTCAGCGTCACGCGGTCGTTCAGATTCTCCGAATAGCGTCCTGCCCAGAAAAAGCATTTGCCGGTAGCACGCTCCAGGCCTTCGATGTCTATCGCGCGGCTGCGAAATACGGCTTCATCTTTCGTGCTGAAATCGTCGCCGACGATAGCCACCAGGCTCACCGGCGTGAAAAACCGCGCGGCCACGGCAAAATAGGTGGCCGCCCCGCCGAGAGTGCGGTCCACTTTTCCGTAAGGACTTTCCAGCGCATCATAAGCAACCGAACCCACCACGAGTAGCGCCATGTTTTTCTCCTATCCGCCTGTGAATAAAGTGCTATCCCGTCATTCCGCATGCCCGCCGCAGGAGGGACCGGTTGCGGCTTCACCCGCGACACACCGCTCTAGCGCCAGCGGCGCGCCACAAGTTAGCCCAGCCCGTGAGGGCTGGGAATCTTTGCATCAAAAATCGAGAGCGCCGTAGGCGCGGCACACCTCCATGGGTATCCTCTCATTCGCGCTTGCGATCCCCGCTGTCATCCCGAGCGAAGGTCTGCGCCTTCTGCAGACCGCAGTCGAGGGATCGCGGCAACCCGCAAGCTTCATAGGCCCAACGCGCCGGTCTCTCCTTCTTGTCATTCCGCCTGCTCGCCGCGGAGTGAGGTACGGCTCTCCATCGCATGTTTTTTGTACGATGAATCCCTCTTTTCTTGGGCTTCCACCAAAGCGAGATTCCTAGTTTCGCTCGGAGCGAAATCTACATGCCTTCTTCCCCAGCTCCCTACGAAATGTATTTGCCGATCAGCGCCGCGAGATCCTTCTTGGTTTTCGCGAGGATGGCCTTGGGGTCCGTCAGCATCGCATGCGCCAGCGCCGAGCCGCACTTGCAACTCCGCGCCGCTGGCATGGTCTTGATCGCTTCACGCAAGACGTTTTGCGCCTTGCTGGCATTCTGGTTCAGCGTGCCAATGATCTGCGCCACCGTCACCGAGTCGTGTTGCGGGTGCCAGCAATCGTAATCCGTGATCATGGCGACGGTGGCGTAGCACAGCTCGGCCTCGCGCGCCAGCTTGGCCTCGGTCGCGTTGGTCATGCCAATCACGTCGAACTTCATGGCGCGGTGAAAGTTGGCTTCCGCCAGCGTGGAAAATTGTGGCCCTTCCATGCAGATGTACGTTCCCCTGCGATGCACCGCCACCCCGGAAGAAACGCAGGCGTCGGCGAGCACCGTCGAAAGTAGCGCGCACGTCGGCTTGTCAAAAGTCACATGCGCCACCAGCCCGTTTCCGAAAAAGGTGGAGACGCGGCCCTTGGTGCTGTCAAAAAACTGGTCGGGCACCAGAAACTCGCCGGGGCGCAGCTCTTCCTGCAGCGATCCCACCGCGCTCACGGAGATGACCCGCGTCACTCCCAGCAGCTTCATCGCGTAGATGTTGGCGCGAAAATTCACTTCACGGGGCAAAAAGCGATGCCCGCGCCCGTGCCGTGCCAGAAAGGCCACGCGCTTCCCTTCCAGCGTGCCCACCACAATGGCGTCCGAGGGATCGCCAAACGGCGTCTTCACGCGCATCTCGCGCGTGTCGCTGAGGCCGCTCATCCCGTACAGCCCGCTGCCGCCAATCACGCCGATCTCCGCCACCGGGCCTTTCGCGTTGCCCCGCGCACTCTTCCCCTTCGCTTTTTTCGCGCTTGCCATGCGTTTTCTCCTGGGATTGCCTAGAAGTCATCTCACAAATTCCTCTTTGGGGGTCGGAGCTTCAGCTCCGACATTAAATCGCCTGAAAAATCGGGCTTTAGCCCCCGAGGAAACTCCTTCTTCCTCGTTGAATCCATTTATGAGACAAGCTCTACCGGTTCAGGTCCACCGGCTCGATTTCGATCTTGCCGTTCTGCTGGTGCAGGGTGGCCGCCGCAATATCCGGGTCATGTCCGAAAACGGTGATCCAACCCTCGTTAACGAGTCGCGCCACCCACTTGCGCTTGGTCTCCAGCGTCTGGAGCGGATACAAATCGTACGCCATGATCCAGGGCAAGGGGATATGGTGACGCGTCGGCAGCAAATCTGCAACAAACGCCAGCTTCTTGCTTGCCCTGCTTGCCCCGATCTTCGAGGGGAGCTTCGAAGGGCCGCCGCCCACGATTTTCACGGCCTGCATGTCGGCATTGTGCCCGGGGATGCGTTCCACGGAAATGCCGGGCAGAATCTCGCCGTCCCCCTCAATCAACTCCCACTGCCCAGCCTCCGCAATCGGCTGGAAATTCTCTGGGAAGTAGCTGGCGCGGTCGCGGTCCGTGGGATTCTGCGCGTGCTCGAATTCCGCGCGCTGCACCATGTACCGCGCGCGGCGATAAGTCGGCACCACGCGGTTCCCGCTGATGTGCGTGTTTCCTCCGGCGTGGTCAAAATGCAGGTGCGTATTAATGACGATGTCCACCTCGTCGGGCTGCACTCCCGCCTTCCCCAGCGCGGCCATCAGCGGATCGCCCTCTTCCACGGCGTAAATCGCGCGCTGCTTGGCGTCCCATTTCGTTCCGTTGCCCGTCTCGATCACAATCGTCTTTCCCGCCGCGCGCACCAGCAACGCATTCGCCCGCATGCGGATGCGGTTCTTCTCGTCCGGCGGTGATTTCTTCTCCCAAAGCGGCTTTGGCACCACGCCAAACATCGCCCCGCCATCCAGCCGGAACCCTCCGCCGTCCAAATACCTAACCTCAACGTCGCCAAAATGCATTCTTCTCCTAAGGAGGTGGGGGCTTCAGCCCCCACGTAAAGCCTCTGCAAGCAATGGGCTCGGCAGACCCTGGGCTTCAGCCCAGGGCGCGAAGCGCCCCTGAAGTTCCGAATTCGCGTTAGTGCGGCAAATTCCAAAGTGCTTGAGGGTGCCCCACCCTTGATTCATAAGGGTGGGCTCTTACGCTCCAACGCCTCCCAACCTCTTCTCTTCGCTCCTCCTCCTCCTCCCAGCGCCACCAACCCGTCCACAAAGTACCGTGTCATTCCGACCGGAGCGGCCCGACTTTTTCCTTCGCGCCATCTTTCGGCGCGTCACACAATTCTGTCATCCCGACCGGAGCGAACCGGTTTCTTCTTGCATGCGGTTTCTGCATGCCGGTTCGCGCAGCGGAGGGATCGCGGCCTGACCTCAGCTTCAAGGACCTCGGTCCGCCTTACTCAACCGCTCCCCTTCAATATCTCCCCCACCGCCGTAAACGGATCCATCCTCCGCTCCGCCACCTCCGTCGCCAACTCGCGCAACTTCTCCTCCCCCTCTTTCCCTCCCAACACTTTCTCCAGCAAACGCGACTCCACCATCTCCACCAGCCGGTTCTTCCAGTGCTCGATGTGCTTCTTCTGCCGCTCGCCGCTGTCCTCGAAATGTTTGCGGAATTTCCCGATCGTTTCGGCCAGCTCCGCAATGCCGCGATTTTCCGTCGCCACCGTGCGCATCACCGGCGGACGCCAGCCATCGCGCGGCATCACCAGGGAAAGCATGGCGCGAAGCTGCTCCTCCAAACGGTCCGCGCCCTCGCGGTCCGCTTTGTTCAGCACGAAAATGTCGCCAATCTCCATCAGCCCGGCCTTCATGTTCTGGATGTCGTCGCCCAGGCCGGGCACCAGCACAACCACCACGCAATCCGCCAGCCGCACAATGTCAATTTCGTCCTGCCCCACGCCCACGGTTTCGATCAGCACCTGCCGCTTGCCCGCCGCATCCAGCAGCAGCGCCACCTCCGCCGTCGCGCGCGCCAGCCCGCCCAGAAATCCGCGCGTCGCCATCGAGCGGATGAAAATGCCGCTATCGCCCGCGTGCCCCTGCATGCGTATGCGATCCCCCAGAATCGCTCCGCCGGAGTAGGGACTGGTGGGATCCACGGCGACCACGCCAACGCGTTCATCGCGCTTGCGGTAGACCGCCGCCAGGCGATCCACAAGCGTGCTCTTGCCGGTCCCAGGTGAGCCGGTGATGCCCGTCAAGTAAGCCTGCCCCGTAGCGGGAAAGACTTCCCGCAGCAATTCCTCCGCTTCGGGCGCGTGATTCTCAATCGCCGTAATCGCGCGCGAAATCGCCCGCACGTCACCCGCGCGGACCTTCGCGGCCCACTCCTTAACGTTGCGATGCATGTGTTCCTGCTGGATCAACTGTGGCGCGCGGCGGCATGACCCTATTATTTCCTGCCCAAGCCCATCCGCCAAGCGAAACCCTAACAGCGTGCGGAAAAAGCACGACTCCGTCATTCCGAACGGAGTCTGCGCAGTGAGGAATCCCTCTTTTCTTGGGTTTCTGCCGAAGAGAGATTCCTCGCTCCGCTGGACGCTTTATTGACGCATCGCTGGCGGCATGGTATTACATATTGCAGAGAGTAATGGGGGGACGATGGATTCAGCGATCACAGTGAAGGGGCAGGCGACGATTCCGAAGGCGATTCGGGAGCACCTCGGGTTGAAGCCTGGGGATCGGGTGAAGTTCTTCGTGCACCCGGACGGAAGCGTGGTGCTGTTGCCAAAGCTGCCCGCGTCAGCGTTGCGCGGGAGCCTGAAGAGCCGGCGCAAGAGGCCGGTCACGATTGCGGAGATGAAAGAAGCCGCGGCGCGCTCGTAAATGATCGGACTGGACACCAATATCCTGGTGCGATACCTGACGCAAGACGATCCGGTACAGTCGGCGAAGGCCACGGAAATCCTGGAAAAGCGGCTGAGCGAAGACCGTCCCGGCTACATCAGCGTAATTGTGATGGTGGAGACGGTGTGGGTCCTCGACCGCGCGTACGGTTTCGAAGCGCGGGAGATCGCGGCGGCCATCGAAGGCATCTTGCAGACAGATGTGCTCGTGGTGGAAAACGAGCAGGACGTCTTCACGGCGATGCTTTCCTACAAGGCAGGTGAGGGCGCGTTCGCGGACGTTCTGATCGGCGCGCTCGCGGCACGAGCGGGTTGTTCCTATACCCTGACCTTTGACCGCAAAGCGGCAAGACTGCCGGGGTTTGCTATGGCGTGATGGCGCGAGAAATAGCCCGCATGTACCGCCGCGCCTCTTTCCCATCTGGACACCGGCCCCAAGAAAAAAGTAGAGTGGCCCTCATAGGAGTACAAACGTGAAATCCAGCCACCTACTCACCCTAGCCCTAGGCGCTGCCCTCATCTTTCTCGCGCTGGCTTCCTCAGCTCAAGCGCCGCCAAAGGCTCCGCCGCCCTCCGGACCCACCCCAACTCAAACCGAGGAGCGGATCAAACAGCTTGAGTCCCGCTTAGAGGCTGCCGAAAGAACCGCCGCCAGCGCTGCCATGGAGAAGGACTACATCACCCGCGTCCAAAAACAGTACGAGTCCTACTACGAGAAAGCCTTCAACACGACAATGACAGTCTTCGGCTCCATCGGCCTCATCATCGCCGTGATCTCAATAGTGGCCGCGACCCTCAGCCTCAAATTCTTCGACCATCGCGTCCAGACCGCAGTCTCCAAAGCGCAGAACGACGTCACCGCAACGATGAAAACCGAACTTGAGAAACTCCGGAACGAGAACGTTGCCCAAATCGAGAAATGGAACAAGGTACTCACGGAACAAATTGCCCGACTAAACCAAGACGTCAAAGATCGTTCCTTTTTCCAATATATGATGGCGCAGGGTTTGGCTGCGGTAGCCATCAGACAATTTGACCATGCCACAAGTTACTTCCGTAGAGCCTTGAAGGTCTATAAAGCCTGTAGGGCTCGGCAATTGTTGACAACACGCGAAGGAGCGCGTTCCGTGCGGACCGTTTTCTTAGCGCTCAAGCAAGGGTACCCGGACACCTTTATGGATAAAGCCGAGCAGGAGCTCGCGGAACCACTCTATGACGACCTCCGTGACGAGCTAGCTAACGCGGCGCTCCGCCTTCCCTGGCTCGCACCTCTAATTAAAGAAAGAAAGCAGAAGCCTCCAACTCCTTCGGCACCTCCGACCCCAAACCCGAGTTAATATGTCTTCCGAATTGTGCCGTGGCGCCCATCCACCCAGTAGGTATGCAGCCTAAACTTTACCCAGCAGTTGGCGCGCAATAACCAAGCGCTGGATTTCGCTGGTGCCCTCGCCGATGGTGCACAGCTTGACGTCGCGGTAGAACTTCTCCGCGGGATAATCCTTGATGAAACCGTAGCCGCCGTGGATTTGCACGCACTCGTTGGCCACGCGCACCGCCACTTCGCTGGCAAACAGTTTCGCCATGCTGGATTCCCGCGTGAACCGCGCATCCTTACGGTCCGCCAGCCACGCCGCCTGATACACCAGCAACCGCGCGGCTTCCACTTCCGTGGCCATGTCCGCCAGCTTGAACTGTATGGCCTGAAACTCGCTGATGGCCTTGCCAAACTGCTTGCGCTGCTTGGCGTAGCGCGTGGCCGCTTCCAGCGCGCCTTGCGCCATGCCCAGCGCCAGCGCGGCAATCGAGATGCGCCCGCCATCCAGAATCTTCAAGCTGCTGATGAAGCCTTCGCCTTCCGCGCCGAGCAAATTTTCCGCCGGGACGCGGCAATCGCTGAAGATCACTTCCGAAGTGTCGCTCGCCCGCATCCCCAGCTTGTTTTCTTTCTTCCCGGGACGGAAACCCGCCATGCCCTTCTCCAGAATGAACGCGCTAATGCCGTGCGATTCTTTGGACTTGTCGGTCACCGCCATCGCCACGCACGTATCGGCGAAGCGCCCGTTGGTGGTGAACGTCTTCGCGCCGTTCAACACCCAGTGCTTGCCGTCGCGCACAGCGGTGCTGCGCGTGCCGCCAGCATCGGATCCCGCCTCCGGCTCCGTCAGCGACCACGCGCCCAGTTTTTTCCCCTGCGCCAGCGGCACCAGGTACTTGCGCTTCTGCTCTTCATTCCCGAATTTGTAAATGTGATTGCTGCACAGCGAATTATGCGCCGCCACCGTCAACCCGACCGCGCCATCCACGCGCGAAAGCTCCTCCACAACTGTGGCGTATTCGATGTACCCCAGCCCCGCGCCGCCATACTCTTCCGGAAAAATCACGCCAAGCAGCCCCATCTCCGCAAGTTTCGGCAGAATCTCCTGCGGGAAGTGCGACGCCTCATCCCATTCCAAAACGTGCGGCGCAATCTCCCCCTCGGCAAATTCGCGCACGCTCTTGCGCAAATGCTTCTGCTCGTCGGTGAAGGTGAAATCCACGCGGGCGTCCCCTCAAAAAAGATCTAATGCACGCCAGAAGTTTATCTTATCTTGAAATCCGAAGTTGAGGAGGGATTTCATCACGAATTTCCCTGGCGCCATGAATAGCAAGCGCGCTCCCACCAAACGGCTCGAAAGGACATTACGCTTTGCCTTGATCCCTCGACTCCGGCCCGGCAAAAACCGCCGGGCCTCCGCTCGGGATGACACCCAGGGGGGGGCACATTTCTCCTACAAACGTCCTGCCGGTTATCTCGCTTCACCGCCCCACCAAAAACGCCTCGACCTGTCATCCCGCCCGCCCTGAGCGAAGCCGAAGGGGCCGGAGCGGCCCGACTTTCTCTTCCGCGCCGCGTCCCCGCACCTCTCCCAGGATTGTCATCCCGACCGGAGGCCCACGCCGTCTGCGGGCCGGAGTGGAGGGATCGTGGCAACCCTTTTACTTTAAGTCCTATCCTGCCATACTAACCATCTATGGCTGTTTACCATGTATATATTCTGGCAAGCGCTTCCGGTGTCCTCTACACCGGCGTAACCAATTTTCTTGAACGCCGAGTAGCCCAACACAAAGCCAAGCTCTGCCCTGGATTCACCGCTGCCTACGACGTTACGCGCCTGGTCTATTTTGAGCCCTTCACAAATGTGCGCGCCGCCATCAGCAGGGAAAAACAACTCAAGAACTGGCGCCGCGAAAAGAAGCTGGCGATTATCCGTGCCTTCAATCCCACATTTCGTGATCTCAGCGCGGATTTCCCTGGCGCCACCAACAGCAAGCGCGCTTCCACGAAACCGACTCGCAAGGACATCACGCCCTGCCTCGATCCCTCGACTCCGGCCCGGAAAAAACCGCCGGTCCTCCGCTCGGGATGACACACCGGGGGCACATTTCTCCTACAAACGTCCTGCCGGTTATCTTCCCTCACCACCCCACCAAACACAACCTGTCATCCCGACCGGAGCGAACCGGTCTCTTCTTGCATGCGGTTTCTGCATGCCGGTTCGCGCAGTGGAGGGATCGCGGCACCACGGCCGCCTCGACTCTCGACTTGATTTCCGCAAACACTCTGTCCGGAGTTCCGTCCCCCAGCCGCCTCCGAGACTTAGAACTGATTCCTGGCACTCCCCTCACCACCCCACCGCATACCCATTCTTCTTGTTCTGCTCGTCCAGCCACGTCTTCAGTGGCGCAAAATAATCCGCCAGCGCCGTAGCATCTATTTCCCGTTGACCCGTCAGCGTTTCCAGCGCATCCGGCCACGGCTTGCTCGCGCCCATGGACAGCATCGCGTTCAACTTCTCGCCCGCCTTTTTGTTTCCGTAGATCGAGCAGCGGTGCAGCGGCCCCTCCACCCCGGCTTCCTTGCATAGCGCGCGCTGAAACTGGAACTGGTAAAGGCGCGCCAGGAAGTAGCGCATGTACGGCACATTCGCCGGCACGTGGTACTTCGCGCCCGGATCAAAATCCGCTTCCGTGCGCGCCACCGGCGGCGCCACGCCCTGATATTTCAGCCGCAAATCCCACCAAGCCTGGTTGTACTGCTCTGGCTTCACCTGTCCGGAAAAAACTTCCCAGCGCCATTTATCGATTACCAATCCAAACGGAAGAAACGCCACTTTCTCCAGCGCCTGCTGCAGCAGGTAGTCCGTATCTCCCGAGGCAGGCGGCACCGTGTCGATCAGTCCAATCTTTTTCAGGTATTCCGGCGTGACGGAAAGCGCGATCGTGTCGCCCACGGCTTCGTGGAAGCCGTCATTCGCGCTGTTCTGAAACAGCGGCGGTTGCGGGTTGTACGCGCGCTGGTAAAAATTGTGCCCCAGCTCGTGGTGAATCGTCCGGAAATCCTCTTCGGTAATCAGGATGCACATCTTGACGCGCAAGTCCTCCTTGGAATCCACGTCCCACGCGCTGGCGTGGCACACCACGTCGCGGTCCGCGGGCTTGGTGAATAGCGAGCGCTCCCAAAATGTCGGCGGCAGCGGCGGGAAGCCCAGCGACAGGAAAAAGTTTTCGCCGTACTTGACCATGCCCTTGGGGTCGGTCTTGCGCTCTTGCAGGATTTTCGTCAGATCGAAACTCTGCGCGGGCTTCGGCGAATCCATCAGGTCATACACGTTGTTCCATTCCTGCGCCCAGGGGTTTCCCAGCAGGTGCGCGGGAATCGGCCCATTTGGCGGCACCACGTCCTTGCCGTATTTTTTGGCCAGTTGGCCGCGCACGTACGCATGCAGCGACAAGTACAGCGGCCGCAACTGCTCCCAGAGCCGATCGAGTTCCTTGGCGAATGCTTCCGGTGGCATGTCGTAATTCGAGCGCCACAGCGCGCCCACGTCCGCGTAGCCCAGTTCTTTCGACCCCTGGTTGCCGAGTTCCACCATGCGCGCATAGCGCTGCCGCATCGGCGCGCCCACGGCGTGCCAGCCGACCCACGCACGCTTCAATTCCTCGGGATCCCGGCTCGTAGCCATCAGCCTTTCAATCGTGGTTATGTCCAGGCAGGGCTTCTTGTCGCCCTCCGGGCACCACTTCCCTTTTCCATAATCGCCGTCGAGCGAAGCCATCACTTGCGCGAGTTCCTTCTGCGCCTTGGGATCATCGGGAGCCGGAAAGCCGGTGGCCAGTTCCAGCAGCAGCCGCTTGCGCGCTAATTCCGGCGAAAGCTTCACGCCATCGTAGCGGTGCGCCTCTTTGGCATAATTTGCGCTCGCCGTATTGACAATTTCGTTCGCGTCCGCGGCAATCTGCTCCGTGTCATCCGTAATGAAATTTTCCTCCACCCAGGAAGCGCGTGAAGCCTTGTTGTTCAGGTCGTACAAACGTTGCTCCGCTTCCTCGATGAACTTCTTCGCTTCTTCAGGCGTCGCCGCGGGTTTCGTCTGCCCTCTGGCCACCCGCGCCCCCATCGCCCCCACCATCGCAAAACACAAAACCATCACAGCCGTGCGCATCCCTGCAGATCTCATCGTTGCCTCCTTGTACCCTGTGCCATCCGAGCGCCGGTGGCGAATGCCGTCATCTTGGGTTTTTGCTTCTCACGTCACTCACCCCAATAACTTGAGGGTTTACCCTGAGCCTCGAAGGGTGGGTCTTTGGTTTGGTGGCACAGTCATTCCTGACTGTGCTCTTGGGTTTCCCTCAAGTTACGCCCACTGCTCGCACGAACTTGAGGGTGCCCCATCCTTCGCGGTTCTCAGCGAAGGGTGGGCTCTTGCGATCTAACGCCACGCAACCTCTTCTCTTCTCCTCACCACACATTCCCGTTGCACCTGCCCATTGTCATTCCGACCGTAGCGGCTCGATTTTCTCTTCCGCGCCGATTTCTGGCGCGTCGAGCCGCGTAGTGGAGGAATGTCTCTTCATTTTTTGAAATCTTCTTACGATCCAACGTCCCAAAACCCCTTCATTTCACGAGTTCGCTTCTTACTTTCAACTTTTTACGCGCTCCGCCCCACCTTCTTCTCCACCACGCCGCGCAATTCCACAAGCGCCCTTTCGATCCCCGCGCGATTCACGTTCCAGTGCGTCACCATACGCACCGAATAGAGCCCCGTGTCCTGCGCCCACACTCCCTTGCCGTGCAGCGCGTCGCACAATTCCACCGCGGTCATCCCGCTCCCCGTGCAATCGAAAATCACGATGTTGCTCTTCACGCTGGCCGGATCGATCTTCAATCCCGGAATCGCCGCGATGCCCTGCGCCAGGCGCTTGGCATTGTCGTGATCCTGGTGCAGCCGCGCGGGCGATTTTTCCAGCGCGATCAGTCCCGCCGCCGCAACCACGCCTACTTGCCGCATGCCCCCGCCGAACATCTTGCGGTAAACGCGCGCCCGCTCGATGAATTCCTTCGACCCCGCAATCATCGAACCCACCGGCGCGCCCAAGCCTTTCGACAGGCAGAACATCACGGAGTCCACCTTCTCGGTCATCCGCGCCACGTCATCGCCCAACGCCACCGCTGCATTGAAGATGCGTGCCCCATCCAGATGCACCTTCAAACCCAGCGCGTGCGCATGGTCGCAGATGTCATTCACGCGCTCCGTCGGATACACCGTGCCGCCGGCCATGTTGCTGGTGTTCTCCAGGCACACCAGCGCCGTCTGCGAGTCGTAATAAATCTTCGGACGCACCACCGCTTCAATCTGCTTCCAGGTAAGAATGCCGTCGTCGCCACCGCGCGTCGCGCGCGGCATGCACCCCGCAATCGCCGACATGGACGCCAGTTCATACAGGTTGACGTGGCTGCGTTCCTCGCAAATCACTTCGCTGCCGTGATGCGTCCAGATCTTGATGCAGGTCAGGTTGCCCATGCAGCCCGTGGGCACAAACAGCGCCGCTTCCTTGCCGAACATTTCCGCGGCGCGCTTCTGCAAGCGGTTGACCGTGGGATCTTCGCCGTAAACGTCATCCCCCACCTCTGCCGCGGCCATGGCGCGACGCATCTCCTCGCTGGGCCGCGTCACCGTATCGCTGCGCAGGTCCACCACGCCGTCCACCGGCGAAACGTCATCCGGGTCCACCATCTGATTCCCCTTTGCCACCGTGTAACTCATTTGTGCTTCTCCGTGTTTCGTGATTCGTGTTCCGTGGACCGCGTCCCGTGCCTTCTTCCCTGAACTCATCCCCGTGCGCCAAAAACTGTCATTCCGACCGGAGGGACGGCGCCGTATGCTGTCCCGTAGTGGAGGAATCGTGAGCTGATGTCAACTCCCACACAAACCCCCTACCGCAACAGCTCCACAATCACTTCGTTGGAAATGCTCAGTTTCCCCGCCGCCAGCCGCACCAGTTCCCCCTCGCGCTCAATCATTCCCGCCGAAGCCAGCCGCCCCACCTTTTCTTCCAGGTTGACGCAGTATTCCCGCTGGATGCGCAACAGGTCTATGCCGCCAAGCTGCCGCAATCCCAGGAACAACTCTTCTTCAAGTGCCTGCTCTCGAGTCACGCGCTCCACGCATTCCGCGGCGCTGCGCCCCGCGCTGATCGCAGCCACATAAGCCGCGGCATCATGCACGTTGGCCCAGCGCTGCGTTCCAGAAAACGAGTGCGCGCCCGCGCCAAATCCCAGGTACGCCTCGCGCCGCCAGTATTTCAGGTTGTGCCGCGAAGCAAATCCCGGCTTGGCCCAGTTGGAGATTTCGTACTGCTCGTAACCCGCCGCCTTCAAGATGGCCTGAGCGTTTTCGTAAAACTCCGCCATCTCGTCTTCGCTGGGCAGATCGCGGGCGCTATACCGCGCGCCGCCCCGCAACACTTCCAGCCCCAGCCGGCTGCCTTCATCAATTTCCATGATGTAAACGGAAACGTGCGCAGGAGATAATTCGACGAGTTCGTAGAGCGAGCCGAGCCAGCTTTCACGCGACTGCTTCGGCAGCCCGGCGATCAGGTCGAAGCTGATATTGCGAATCCCGGCGTCGCGCAGGATGGGCACCGCCCGGTAAATATCTTCGCGCCGGTGCAGGCGTCCCGCGGCCTTGAGTTCCTCATCCACGAACGATTGCGTCCCCAGGCTGATGCGATTGATTCCCGCCGCCACCCATTGCGCCGCCTTGTCCGCCTCAATGGTTTCCGGGTCAGCCTCCAGCGTCACTTCTTCCCAGGCGCAAGCGAACGTCTCCCGCAAAGCTCGCAACATGTCCGCGAGCAGTGCAGGCTCCAGCAGGCTCGGCGTCCCCCCGCCGATGTACATCGTGTCCACCACAACGTTTTCCGTGGCCGTCCGTTCTTGTGCCTCGCTCCACTCCACGCCCGCCGCGCGCAACAACGCCACATGCTCGCGAATCTCCCGGCACACCGCTTCCGCGTAAGGAGCAAAACGCCCCGCCGACACCACGCCCGTATGAAAGTTGCAGTAAGTGCACTTCGTCTGGCAAAACGGCACCTGCATGTAAACGCCGAAATTCCCCATCGATGAAGACTTTAGCATATCGAGGAGGCGCTCGCGCCGATCGGAAAATTGGCCGCAACAAAGCAGAAGAGCCAAGAGAAGGCCGCCGCTACACAACCATCCTCGCGCAATTGAAGCGATGCGAAAACAGGAGTCGCTCGTGGACTGTAGTTTGCCGTCAGTGTTGCGGCTCGGCAGGCTGGGGAAGCAGCGGGATGGCGGCGATCGCCTCTGGCGGCAATGGCCTCAGATTGAGTTGCTCGGTGAGAAAGCTGATGCGGTCGCGGCGGGCTTCTGCGTTCAAGGCGTGCGGTGCGTCGTAGAGCTTGAACTGCTTGGGTTCGCTGGCCAAGGCGGCAGTCGCTTTTGCGCGCTCAGGCGTGAGAAATGTTTCCTGGGTGGCGTACTGCAAAAATAAGGCCGCCGGCGCGGCGTGAGAAACATACTTGGCCGCGTCGGCCCAGGAGTATCTGGCAACAAAGGCGTCGACTTTCTCCGGGCCCGTCTTCTGGCGGAACTCCTGGAATTCAGGGCTCTTGATTTCGATTTCGTCGGAGAGGCCTCCGGCCATGAGAACGAAGGCGCGAAAGCGTTTGTCGACACCGCTGACGATGCCACCCGCCGTCGCGCCACAACTGTGGCCCACATACGCAACGCGCTTGGGATCCACGAACGGACGGCCGAGCAGAAGATCGGCGCCGCGGCGGACATCGACAACCATTTGAACGAGGTCGTCGATCCGCTTGGCGGATAGCGGGTCCTCGTCTGGAACGTATCCTGGGCGCGCGATCGGGAAATCGATCAGAAGAGACGCGACACCCGCGGGAGCAAGGGCAACGGCTTCGTCCAAAAATTCCTTGCGATTGCGGAATTCTGAATTCGGCCAACACCAATGGCCCCAAATAATGGCCGCAAATGGGCCCTTGCCGGGCGGCAAGACAAGGTAGGCAGGCACGCGTCCGCCTTTGGGGCTGGCGTAGGAAAAATCGTAAATACCGACCAGACCTCGGAAGTCCACGCCGACGTCCTGAGCATCCAACGGAGGCTTCGCGTCGTAATCGAAAGCGTGAGGATTATCGGACTTTTGCGCGAAGGCGGAAACGCTTAGGACGAAAAGGGCCACAAGCATGCGGCGCATGGCACTCCCCCGTTGGGCACAGTGTATGCCCGCTGGCAGAAGATACAAGAGGAGTCTTCAAAACTGTTTACACCCGATCCGGCATCACCTTCACATACACATGCCGTTCCCGTGGCCCATCAAACTCCGCGAAGAAAATCCCTTGCCACCGTCCCAGCGCCAGCTTCCCTTCCTCCACGAAAACAAACTGGCTCACCCCGACTAGCATCGTCTTCACATGCGAATCGGAATTGCCCTCGCTGTGGCGATACGGCCCGGCCATCGGCACAATCCTGTCCAGCGCACCCTCGGCGTCGCTCGCCACGTCCGGATCGGCGTGCTCATTGATCAGAATCGCCCCGGTCGTGTGCGGCGCATACAGATAGCACGTGCCCACGCGCACGCCCAGCGCCGTCACCACGCGCTGCACCTCCACGGTAATGTCCACCATCTGCGTGCGCCGGTTGGTCCTTACGCGAATGCTCTGCATCTTGGTTCTCCCTGTATCTGTGACCCTAATCCCGAAACCCACCGCTGACCAACATGCTGGTCGCTGTTTATGTAATGGCCTTACTTGTCATTCCGAGCGGAGCGAGGAATCTGCTTTTCCTTTGCGCATCTTCCACCACCTGACATTTGTCATTCCGGCCGGAGGGACGGCGCTTTCGGCCGGCCCGGAGCGGAGGAATCCCTCTTCAGCTTCCAATTTCAATCCAAAAGTAATGTATAAGAGCGCGTCACATCAATGTACAGGGGAATCTAATTCGACGTAACGAGACAGGCTTTATGGAATAGGCACGACGCAATGCTGCCCGGGCTTCTTAGCCGTAGCCAGCTTCTGCAATTCCTTCAACCCCTCGCTGCCCCAGCGCGCCAGAAACGGCAGGAAACACAAATCGCGCGACTGCAGCCCCTTCTGCGGATACAGCAGGTTCTCCAGGAACTCCTCATGCTGCGCGATGATTTTCTCGTGACGGTCCAGCGAAGCCCCGGTTTTTTCGCGCAAGCGTTCCAACTGGTAGCGCATGCGCTTTTCCACGCGCGTGATTGTACCCTGCACCGTGGGATCCACCTTGGCGATGGCCCGGTGCAGCTTCTTCAAGTTCTTTTCCGTCTGCCGCAAACTCGCGTCGAACTCCCGCGCCAGTTTCTTCGGCACATTGGCCCCATACATCTTCTTGCGCAGCGCCTGCTTGCCTTTCCAGGCATCTTCCACATCCAGGCCGTACTTCTTCAGCAGCCGCTCGCCCTTCGGATCAACCAGAGTAAAATCCGCACGCGGCATAATCACCGGCATGCGCCCCAGCAACTTTTCGTACAACACCTGCGATTGCGCGTAATAAGAAATCTCCGCCGGGCCCCCGAAGTACGCCACCGTGGGCAGCAGATAATCCTGCACCACCGGCCGGAACAGCGCGTTCGGGCTGAAGCTTTCCGGGTCGCTCTCCACGCAGCGCAACGCTGCTTCGCGCGGACAGCTTTTTCCTCCGCAACTGAAACTCCCATTCGCCGCGGTAATCACCTGGCGCTTCCCGCCTTTCAACGAAAACAGCAGCGTGCTGCGCGACGTCACTTTGACTTGCGCCTCATACCCGGCGTTCTCCAGCTTCTTGCCGCGGCGCAACAGCAGCTCGTTCAGCGCATCGCGTTCCGCCAGCGCTGCCCGCAAAATGGGCGCGGCAGCAGTGTGCAAGCGATGATCCAGGGGATCCAGCAAGATCAGCCCATCATCGCCGAAGAGCCGCGCGAACAGTTTGCCAAATGCGCTGGTGTAAGTATCCAGCCGCGTGTAGCTGCTGTGGAGAATCTCCGCGATTTGCTCTGCCGCAGGTCCGCTCAATTGCGCTATGGCTTGCTCCACCAGTTCGACAACCGCGTCACCCAGCGGAATCGTGCCCACAGGAATCCCATCCTCCGCGGGACTTGGAAGCTCCAGCCGGTGCAACTTGCCGTCGGCAAACCATGTGGTGTGCCGCACTTCGTCCACGTCGTGATCCTCGGCGGCCATCCAGAAAACCGGCACGGCGGAAATGCCCTCACCCGTCAATTGACGCGCCGTTTCGATCACGCTCAACGCTTTGTAAATCGAGAACGCGGGACCCCCGAATAGCCCCACCTGCTGCCCGCTGACCACGGCAGCCGCGCCCTCTTCCAGGCGTTTCAGACCC
>Ga0209517_10003257_pt1 | contig 22158 bp, 13 predicted proteins | sample PeaSoiMetSII2010_FD_187695 | JGI IMG/M metagenome (GOLD analysis project Ga0209517, IMG submission 187695) | Peat soil microbial communities from Weissenstadt, Germany - SII-2010 (SPAdes) (version 2) | ecosystem: Environmental > Terrestrial > Soil > Wetlands > Peat | place: Germany...
TTTCTCAATCGATTTCATTAAACGAATGGCTGGGTGAGGGTAGAGGAGGGGCGCGACCGGTTCAAGCTATCAGGCTTTGCGGGCCGAAATGGCATGGAACCAACCGAAACGATTGCCGCTCAGGGCAACGAGCACGCCCAGTGCGGCATTGCAAAGGCGGAACGGCAGCGCCTGGTTCGCGATACGGTCTGCGGAAGTGGTGAAGGTCTCGATGCGCAGGTCACTCACGCCCAGCGGCGCAAACATACGTCGAATTTCCGCCTTGGTGTAGCCTTTGGTGCCGATACTCTCGACGTGGTTCCATAAAACCCAATGCAAGCCTTTCCAGGGCCGGCCCTTGAGCAACGCATGTTTCAACCAACACCGCCAAGCGAAAAGCGAATGCCGGTTGTAGAGCATGATTTTTATGTCCCCCCCCGGCTGGACCACCCGCACCAGCTCGGCGACAGCCTTCTCAGTGTTCGGGGTATGATGCAGCACACCCCAGGAGTAGCCCAGGTCAAAGGTGCCGGTTGGGAAGGGAAGGTTCTCGGCATCCGCGACCTGAAGGCTGTCGGGCTTGGGCAAGCCATAGATCTGGACGCGATGGCCAAGGTTGGCCATGGCCTCCTCAGTAAGATCGACCCCGGAAGCAATCGCTCCGGCCCGGAGCCACTGGATAAAATCTGTGCCGGCGCCAAAGCCCACCTCCACGACGCGTTTGCCATGGTAGCGGGTGAATTGCGCGAAGGAATGGATGAAGGGCTGATCGGCATAGCGCCATTGCTCGATCTGCTCGAAATACGCCCGGGTAAACTTCTCGGAGTGGGCATATTGGGTTTCACAGCTTTGGCGATTCCAGAAGGCCTTTACTTCGGCCTTCAGCGTGGCGGTTTCTTCGGCCATAATAAATTCGCAGAAAAAAGATAGACTGGCCAAGTTGTGCCCCGGCAGCAAGCAGAAAGCCGGCGCTAGGGCGCTAGGCGTTAGGGATCAGAAGGGTGCTGGACCAAAAGGCAACCGTCCGGCCACCTGCTGGCTTTGTCCCGGAGGGACATCCTGTCCAACGTTTCAATTGAAACGTTGGTCTCTAATGCCTCTCCGGCGCAATCCGTGGATCAAAGCAGATACCACCCCGCGCTCTCAAGCGTGGTTCTTTTTTGTCCCACGCCGGGGATCAGATCAGAGATTCGAGATTCGCAGAAGAGCTGGCCTTGACATTATCTCGCCAACGATTCAATCTCGGCCCAGGCGAACATGAGTACGATCTTCAAAACGAGTGCCAAAAACCCAAGTGTGCGCGCCATCCTGTGTGCCAGCTTGTTTGTCCTTACCACCCTTGCATTGCTCCCGTGTTTCGGCGCCGGCGCTGACACCAACACCCCGGCCGCCGTCCTCAAAGCCGAGAACACGAATCTCGACGATACGTTGCGCGCGTACTTGCAACTCCAGGAGCAGCTTCACGCCACGCAGTTGGAGGTCGAGCGCACACGGCAGGAAAGCGACGCCGCCGCCGCTCGCTACGCGGAGGTTTTCGCTGCCCGGCTGCAGGCCATCGAGCAATCGCTAGGGTCGCAACGGGCCAAGGAACTGGAAGCGATGCGAAGCTCCAATCAAGTCATGCTCGTGGTCGCCGGCGCTTTTGCCGTTTTCGGACTTTTGGCCATGTTACTGACGGCACTTTTCCAATGGCGCACCATCCATCGGCTCGCGGAGATTTCGTCCATCTTGCCCGCGGTTCGTTCCCTGGGCGCCGGGCCTGCGCTGGCGTTGGGACCAGACGACGCCCCCCTGCTGGGCGCCCGGAAAGTAGAGCAATCCAACTCGCGATTGCTCGGCGCGATCGACCGCCTGGAACAACGTATCCACGAACTGGAAGATACCGCCCACCAGCCCCAGAACAGCAGCGCTTCTGCGGCCGAAAAATCCAACGGGGCCCCCGAAACACCGGCCCCCGAACCCGCGGCCGCCGAACCCGATCGTGCAGCAGTCCTGGTGGCGAAAGGCCAGTCGTTGCTAAACCTGGAAAAGAACGAAGAGGCGGTGGGCTGTTTCGATGAAGTTTTGCGCATCCATCCCAATCACACTGAGGCGCTAGTGCGGAAGGGGACGGCATTGGAACGGCTCCGCCGATTAGACGAAGCCCTGCAGTGTTACGACCAGGCGATTGCGGCCGATGGCTCGCTGACCATCGCGTATCTGTACAAGGGCGGCCTCTTCAATCGCCAAGACCGGTTCGTCGAAGCCCTGGAATGTTACGAGCAGGCCTTGCGCACCCAGGAAAAGCCGCGCCACGCCGCCTGAGGGCAGGTGCAGGATCGGTTTCTCGCGCACTCACTCACCAGAGAAACGATTTTTGCTCCCCCAAAAGCCGGTCACCCTCCCACAAAGTAGCCCGCCAGGCGCTCAACTCCCCCAACTCTTTAACTGGCCCGCTCTCCAAGGGGATACTGGTCCAACGACTGAACCAACCGCCCGGCTCGACGGTCCGCTCGAGGATCCTCTCGGTAGGCAAGTGCCCTTCTGCGCTGCCCCTCAACTCAAGCCGCAAGAGTAGCCGCGCCGCCGGTCGTCCCTTAGCTTTCCATTGCACGTGGAAGATCATGCCGGAGCGCTTTTCTGGATTCTGGCGCAAGTAGAACTGATAGGCATCCCGCTCATATAAACTGGGCGAGAGCGCCTCGTGTCCCTGAGTATCGCGGAACATCGGCAACACCTTGATCACCCGACCGGTCGCAGCCTCGGCGGGGAAGGCCGCCGCGAGCCAAAAGCTCAATAGCCACATGATTGGAGACCAACGCATGAGAAGAGCAATAGCGGCCGGGGCACAGCGGCTCAAGCCAAAAGGTGAGGCTGGTCAGGCCCCGGAAGCCTGCGATAGCCGGAGAACCGTTTCGACTACACGGCGCAGTTCTTTCAATGGACCTTTGGGCAAATACTGAAGGGCTCCGGCTCTCAGCATGGCGAGGATAGCGTCTTCGTCATGAGTCCTGCCGGTGTAGAGAATCACCGGCACGTCCGGGAGATTTCGCTTCAGGAACTTCAGCAGCTCCACGCCGTTTTCTCCGTTTAGATCCAGGTCCAGAACAATCAAATCCAGCTTTTGGCTTTCGGCCTCAACCAGGGCCTCGGTCGCATCCTTGGCGGTCGAGACGCTGACACCGGGTTCCGACAGAAAGAGGCTGACAACGGTGCGCCAGCCCTCATCGTCATCGACGAAGAGAATCTTTTTCCCGTCGCTGCTCCGCGGCTTGGCCACCGCTGGTTGCTCGGGCGCGGGTTCTTGCTCCTGCGGCAGCCTCTTCAGCCGATAGTGGTCGCGCGAGTCCGATTCGACGTGCCCACTCTCGATTAAACGTGACAGAGGCTGGACGGCCCATTTAGGATCTCGCAGGTATCTCCTTTTGCCGCCGAGGCGCTTGGAAATCTCGCTCCCGGATACGAACTGATCGCCCCAAGACTCTAGAAACGCACAAATCTCGCGCTGGACCGGGTCTAGGTCTTCCAGATCACGACTGCTCATTGCCCTCAACTTACGACGAGAGCGGGAAAGGTCAACCAATCCCAGCGGCTCCTAACAGGGGCAAAGGCACGAAAGCCCATTAGCCCCTTAGCCCCTTGGTGGGGCTTGCGAAGCTCGGAAGGCTGTGGAACACTTGCAGACTCGATTTGGACGCAAATGGAACGAAGATTTGCTATAGGTGAAATGCCTAACGACCCGATTATGAGAGAGACGAACCCGCATTTGGAGCAGTTCGAGCGGTGGGAAAAGGACCACGACGGCGTGGAGCCGTCCTGGTTGTTTCCACTGCGCAAGGCGGGCTTTGCCCGTTTCGCGGAGTTAGGCTTTCCGACCGTCCATCAAGAGGATTGGCGTTTTACGAACGTCGCACCCATAGCCCGGCTGCCCTTTAAGCCTGCACCCCAGCTCGTCCACGGTGGGCTGACGAAGGAAGCCATCGGAAAGCTCACTTTGGGGCGGCTGGCGTCCCGGCGGCTGGTTTTCCTCAATGGCCGGTACGCAGCAGAACTTTCTTGCCCCGGCAAGCCCTTGGAGGGCATCACGGTCGGCAGCTTGTCTGCAGCCCTCGCCGAAAATGCCGGCGGCCTCGAGGACCATTTAGGGCGCTTGGCGCGGGAGGAGGACAACCCGTTCACGGCGTTAAACACGGCCTTCTTTCGCGATGGCGGTTTGGTGCGGGTACAGGCCGGCAAGACGCTCGAGGAACCCGTGCATTTGCTGTTTATCTCCACCTGCCCGGAGGCGGGGGTGACTACCCATCCGCGCAACCTTTATCTCCTCGGCAAAGGGGCGCACGCTACCATCCTGGAGACTTATCTCAGCACTGTGGACGGGGCGTCCTTTACCAACGCGGTGACGGAATTCGTAATGGAGGAGGGAGCCCGAGCCGAGCATTGCAAGTTCCAGGATGAAAGCGTGGTTGCCTTTCATGTCGCGGCGATGCACGCCTCGTTGGGGCGCAACGCCAACTTGATCTCCCACTCGCTGGCAATGGGCGCGCGGCTCTCGCGCAATAACATCCGCACCGCCCTCGCCGGCGAAGGCGTCGAGTGTGTGCTCAACGGCCTCTACCTGACGCGCGGAGAGCAGTTGGTTGACCACCACATGGTCGTGGAGCACGCCCAACCGCACTGCCGCAGCCACGAGTATTACAACGGCATTTTGGCTGGGCGTTCACGGGGCGTTTTCCACGGGCGCATCCTGGTGCGTCCAGCGGCGCAGAAGACCGACGCCAAGCAGACGAACAAAAACCTGCTTTTGTCCGACGAGGCGACAGTGGACACCAAACCCCAGTTGGAAATCTACGCGGACGACGTGAAATGCACCCACGGTGCAACGGTGGGACAGTTAAACGAAGAATCGATTTTCTATTTGCGCTCGCGGGGCTTGGGCGAGGAGCGAGCCCGCCGCATGTTGATTCACGCTTTTGCCGGCGAGATTATCGAGCGCATCCGCTATGCCCCGGTGCGCGAAGAACTCGACCGCCTCGTATGGGAGAGGCTGGAAGCAGATCCGCAATGTTCGACGACCTGAATGAACTCTACCAGGAGGTCATCCTGGACCATTGCAAACACCCGCGCAATTTCCACGAGTTGAGCGCCCCGACCTGTTCGGCGCAAGGACACAACCCTCTGTGCGGCGATCAGTTGAAGGTATTCCTGGCACTCGATGGGGAGGTCATCAAGGAGGCCAGTTTCGTCGGCTCGGGCTGCTGCATTTCCAAAGCCTCGGCATCGCTGCTGACCGAAAGCATCAAAGGAAAAACCAAGGCGGAAGTCCAGACGATATTCGACCAGGTGCACGAGATGGTATTGACGGGAGCACGGAAAGGCGATCTGGGCAGGCTGGCGGTGTTCGCGGGGGTCCATCGGTTTCCGGCGCGCGTCAAATGCGCCATCCTCGCCTGGCACGCTGTCCAAGCCGCCCTCAAGGGCGGGCAAGACTTGGTGACCACGGAAAACGAGAGCTAAGCAGGGAATGCTGAGGCGGGCTTTCAGCCGCTTTCAGCCCGCAGTACGAATCGACGGGGATTAAACCCAGGGCTTCGCTGACTTCGCCCTCGGCTGGTATGAGAAGGGTCGTCGGCCCTGGGATGCTGGCGTCCGAGGACGGCGTTTCGGAGGGGGAGGTTTCATTGGGACTTGACGAAATCCATTTTCGGGCGTTGTCTTACGCTCATGAGCGAAACTCGCTATTGGCGCATAAGTCCAGGTCAAGGCGACTACCTCTGGCGCCAACAAAAACTTAAGGACTGCATTGCTCTCGGAGGGTCAGAGACCGGGAGCGTAAAGGGGAAAAGCAGAGCTTTGGTTGAGCAGCAGATTAAACGAACTGCGCTGGCCGGAGCGCCCCGAGAGGCTGGAGCAAACGACTGCTCGTTAATCGATAAATAGCTCTTGAAATAACCTGTTACCAATCGGAGGAAAACATGGAAAAGAAAATTTTGCGTCGCACTTTTCTGAAGAGGAGTGCCCTTGCCCTGGGTGGTATTGCGGTATGCGATTTTAATCGTCTGAGCAGCGCTGCCACCGCACAAGAAGGCAAATCCCTGGTGTTCTTTACGAAGGATATCAGTGTCAGCGGACTGCTGAAAATCTATTCACGCATCAATGAGGGTATGACGGGCAGGATAGGCATCAAGTTGCACAGCGGTGAGCCACATGGGCCGAACCTGCTGCCGATCGAGCTCATCAAAGGCCTGCAGCCGCATGCTCCGAACAGCACGCTCGTAGAATGCAACGTTCTCTATCCAAGTCCGAGGCAAACGACAAAAGGGCACCTGGAAACTCTGAACACTAACGGATTCAGTTTTTGCCCTGTCGATATAATGGATGCCGAGGGCGAGGCCATGCTCCCGATACCGGGCTTGCGCGAATTTCTCGAGGTATCGGCCCCCTCCACGCCGCCACGCTTTGCTCCGGGGAAGCATCTCACCGAGGTCACCGTGGGCAAGAATCTTTTGAACTACGATTCGCTCCTCGTTTACACGCATTTCAAGGGCCATTCAATGGCCGGTTTTGGTGGGTCGCTCAAAAACATCGGCATAGGTTGCGCCTCAGGGGCCGTGGGCAAGCAGCAAATTCATGGCGAGGGTTGGCCTAAAGGGCCGCTTTTTCTGGAGCGGATGGTCGAGTCCGGCAAGGGAACCACCACGCATTTCGGCCCGCATATCACGTATCTCAATGTCCTGAAAAACATCTCTGTGGACTGCGATTGCGATGGGCACGGAGCAAAGCCGACCTGCAACGATATCGGCATCCTCGGTTCCAGGGACATTTTGGCCATCGACAAGGCTTCGGTCGATTTGGTGTACGCACAGCCGGAAGGGCAACGACGCGATATTGTGGAACGCATTGAGTCCCGAAGCGGACTGCATCAGCTTGAATACATGAAGGCTTTGCGTATGGGGAACGATCAGTATGAGCTGATCACGCTTTAGGAAAGCGGCGAATCGCGATGAGACTTCTGCCTGCAAGCGTTCCGATCCGGCGCAGTTTTCTTCCGCGTATTTGGGCAGTAACGACCGCATGGCAAAAGACGGGCGATAAGGCTGAAGGCTAGATTGACCGGGTTTTTTAACCGCTAATATAATATCCGCATTTTGCGCCCCGGCGTTTTGCACTTGGAGCCGCCGTGTTCGGGACCGCCGTTTAGCGCAGATCATCAGGAAATGCCAGGATTTCCCAGGACAGGAACTCCTCCAGTACGTGGACGGCCCCGGGCGGCGGCAACATCTAATGTCAATCAATATCATCGAACGATTAGCGGCAGAGTCGAGGACCGGGGGCCGTTGCCCGGAGTGGCTGCCGAAACGTCGAAGGAAGCTGAATGCTTTGACTTTACCAGGCCGATGGGCGACTTTCGGGCGATCTGCGTGGCATTGCGCCGGGAGCACAGAGCGTGTAACAGTACCAGTACGAGAAAATGGGTAAGGCATTGATTATTGCTGAGAAGCCTTCGGTGGCAACGGACATCTCCAAAGCCTTGGGCGGCTTCAAGAAGCAGGACGACCACTTCGAGAGCGAGCATTACGTGCTCTCGTCGGCGGTGGGCCACTTGCTCCAGTTGGCGGTGCCGCCGGGTGTGGAGCCGGCGCGCGGGAAGTGGTCGTTCGCCCATTTGCCGGTGATCCCCCCGCATTTCGACCTGGCGCCGATCGAAAAGGCGGAGGCGCGGCTGAAGATGCTGCTCAAGCTGATTAAGCGCCCGGACGTGGATGCGCTCATTAATGCCTGCGACGCCGGACGGGAAGGGGAGCTGATTTTCCGCAACATCGTGCGATATTCCAAGGCCAGCAAACCCATCAAACGCCTCTGGTTGCAGTCGATGACACCTGCCGCTATCCGGGAGGCGTTCGAGCAGTTGAAGGACGATGCCGCGATGCTGCCGCTGGCGGATGCGGCGGTGTGCCGAGCGGAATCAGATTGGCTGGTGGGTATCAACGGCACGCGGGCCATGACGGCCTTCAACTCGAAAACCGGCGGCTTTCATCTGACCACGGTGGGGCGGGTGCAGACGCCGACCCTGGCGATTTTAGTCGAGCGGGAGGAGCGCATCCGGAAGTTCGTGCCGCGCGATTACTGGGAAATCCACGGGACCTTCGCAGCCAAGGCGGGGGAGTATCCCGGCCGGTGGTTTGACGAAAAATTCTCCAGAAAGGACGGGGACACCGACCTAAAACCGGAGCGAGTGTGGGATGTCCGGCAGGCCGAAGCGATTCGGGACAAATGCCTGGGCAAGCCGGGGATTGTCACGGAGGAGAGCAAGCCGACGACGCAGTTGTCTCCGCTGCTGTATGATTTGACGAGCTTGCAGCGCGAGGCCAACTCCCGGCTGGGCTTTTCGGCCAAGACCACCTTGAGCCTGGCGCAGGCGCTTTACGAGCGGCACAAAGTGCTCACGTATCCGCGCACGGATTCGAGGGCGCTGCCGGAGGATTACGGCGAGACCGTGAAGAAGACGTTGACCATGCTGGAGCAGACTTCGTATGGGACGTTCGCCAGCCAAGTGCTCAAAAGCGGCTGGGTGAAGCCGAACAAGAGGATTTTTAATGACGCCAAGGTGTCCGACCACTTTGCTATTATCCCCACGCCGGTGGCGCCCAAACACCTGAACGAGCTGGAGACCAAACTGTACGACATGGTGACCAAGCGGTTCCTGGCGGTGTTCTTTCCGGCGGCCGAGTTCCTGGTCACGACACGCATCACGCGGGTCGAGGGCGAGCCGTTCAAGAGCGAAGGCAAGGTGATGCTCAACGCCGGGTGGATGGCGGTCTATGGCAAAGAGGCGCAGGCCGAAGGGGCGGAGCCGGCGCCCACTTTGACGCCGGTGCAACCGAACGAGACGGTCCGCACCAGGAACATAGAGGTGATTGCCAGCCAGACCAAACCGCCGCCGAGGTTCACGGAAGCGACGCTGCTCAGCGCGATGGAAGGGGCGGGCAAACTGGTCGATGACGAGGAATTGCGGGAAGCCATGAGCGAAAAGGGCTTGGGAACACCGGCCACGCGGGCGCAGATCATCGAGGGGCTCCTATACGAGAAATATTTGCTTCGCCTGGGGCGCGAGCTGCAACCGACGGCCAAAGCGTTTTCCTTGTTTGCCTTACTGCGTGGACTGCAGATAGCCGAGCTGTCCTCGCCGGAATTAACGGGCGATTGGGAGTTCAAGCTGCGGCGGATGTCGCGCGGCCAGATGAGGCGGCCGGATTTCATGAAGGAGATAGCCGATATGACGCGCGAGATCGTCAGCAAAGCCAAACGCCACGAGAGCGATACCGTGCCGGGGGATTTTGGGACATTGAAGGAGCCCTGCCCCAAATGCGGCGGCGAGATCCACGAGAATTACAAAAAGTTTCAATGCCAAAAGTGCGAGTTCGGCCTGTATAAAATCGTGGCAGGCCGGCAACTGGAAATTCCCGAGGTGGAGGAACTCATCGCCAAACGGCAGGTGGGGCCACTGCAAGGATTCCGCAGCAAACTGGGCAAGCCCTTTGCCGCGGTGATTAAACTCACGCCGGAGCTAAAGCCGGAATTTGATTTCGGCCAGGACAAAGCGGATGCCAACGGCGTGGTACAGGAAGTGGATTTCACGGGGCAGGAACCAGTAGGGAAATGCCCCAAGTGCGGCAACCGCGTTTTCGAGACGGCCATGCAGTACGTGTGCGAGAAAGCGACGGGAGCGAACCGGACGTGCAGCTTCCGCTCGGGCAAAGTGATTTTGCAGCAGCCGGTCGAGCGGGCCCAGATGCAAAAGCTCCTGGCCACCGGCAAAACCGATTTGCTCGAGAAGTTCATCTCCAAAAAGGGACGGCCGTTCAAGGCCTTCCTGGTGGTCAAAGACGCGGGGGTGGGCTTTGAATTTGCGCCCCGGGAGGCCAAAGGCAAAGGGGGCACCAAACGAAGCGCCGCCGCCAATGGTCCCGTAGCCAAAATCGATTTTACCGGCAAGGAATCGGTGGGGAAATGCCCTAAGTGCGGCGGGCGGGTGTTTGCAACGGACGCGAGCTTTATTTGCGAGCGGTCACAAGCCGCCAAAGGCGCTTGCAAGTTCAAGATCAACAAGGTTATCGCGCAGCAGCCCATCGAGCAGGCCCAAGTCGCCAAGTTGTTGTCCGAGACCCGGACCGATGTGCTGCACAAGTTTGTATCCAGGGCGGGCCGGCCGTTCTCAGCTTCGCTCACGCTGGATGAGGCGGGGAACGTGAAGTTCGAATTCGCGCCGCGGGAAGCAGAAGGCGGCAGAAGCCATGCCGAGTGAGTCGCCGCCCGATGCGTGGGTAGAGAAATTCCTCGTCCACCTGGCGGCCGAACGCGGGGTCTCGGCGTATACCCAACGCAATTACCGTCAGGCGTTGGTGGAGTTTAGCGCCTGGCATCAGGAGGACCAAAGACAGCCGCCAGTTTGGCAGAAACTGCAACGGGACCATTTCCGCGGTTACTTGCGTTACCTGGGCCGGCAGGAGTTGGGGCGGGCAGCCATTCAGCTCCGTTTCTCCGCCTTGCGCACGTTTTACCGATTCCTGGCGCGCGAGGCAGTGGCGCCGAACTCGCCGATCAAAAATCTTGCGCTGCCAAAACTGGAGCGGCGGCTGCCGAAGTTTTTAACGCCGCAACAGATGTCCGATTTAGCGGACGCGCCGCTCAAGCCGTTAGGGAACCCAGCGGCGAAGCCGAAGCCCGGACGGCCGATGCGGGCGGAGGATTGCTACCGGGATGCGGCGATACTGGAGACGATTTACTCGTGCGGGCTGCGCATCAGCGAACTGTGCAGCCTCAAGGCGGAGGACCTGGATTGGAACGAGCGGTTGGTGCGCGTTCGGGGGAAGGGGAAAAAGGAGCGCGTGGTGCCGATTGGGGGGCCGGCGCTGCAGGCGATTAAGAAGTATTGGAGCTTCCTGTCGGAAACGCCCGCGGGCAATTCGCCGGTGTTCCTTTCCCCGCGAAAAGGCCGGGCGGTGAACGCGCGTTTCATGCAGCGGCATTTGAAGAAGCATTTGGCCGAGGCCGGGTTGGACCCGAACCTCACGCCCCACAAGCTAAGGCATAGCTATGCGACGCACCTGCTGGACGCGGGGGCGGATTTGCGCAGCGTGCAGGAACTCCTGGGTCACGCGCACCTAGCCACGACCCAGGCGTACACCCATGTCACCACCGAGCGGCTTAAACGCGCGTATGATAAGGCGCATCCGCGGGCGTGAGAGCGCCGGCGGACGGGGGTTGATTGTTCCGGACGTTCTCGGCGGGGCGAAGCCGGGGGGGCCCGCCCGCTGCGGGTCCCGGATGGTTGCTCAGGGGGAGGAGGCTTCATTGAGCCCCGAACTCCGAACTCCGAAGGTCTTCGCGAGCAGGCTCCGAAAGCTTTCGCGAGCAGGAATCTTCGCGAGCAGGAGTGTTCGGGGCATTGAGCATTTTTCATCTTTCATTGGCGAGCACCAGTTCGGGATTTTTCGGATGAGCCGTTCTGAGTGGGCTGCTGCGGGTCACAGACCCGGGCTCCGCTCTTTGCGCGCTTAGCCGCCCGTGACAAAACGCAAGTGTGGTGGTACTGTCCAGACGGTTCCACAGAGCCGGAGCGAAATGATGAATGCACAGCTTAGAATTCGCCTCGAGGCCTTGGCTAAACGCCGGCGGCGGGTGGGGCTTTGGTCCCGAATGGCGGGCGTTTGGGCGGGCGCCGCTGGCATCGGCCTTATTGCAATGGCGTTGCGGGGCCAGAGCGGGTGGTCCTCGGGGTTGACGCTGGTTGGCGTCGGCGTGGCCGCCTTGGGCGCTGTGTTGCTGCTGGTCTTTTATGGGCGCTCGGCGCAGACCGATTGGCAGGCTCTGGCGCGTGAAGTCGAGGCGCGCTACCCGGAGCTGGATGGGAGACTGGTAACCGCCTTGGAGCAGCAACCGGGAGCGGGGGGCGAACTCAGCTTCCTCCAAGAACGGCTGCTAACGGAAACGTTGCACCACAGCGATCAGCAGCAATGGGCCGACGCTGTCCCGCAGAAGCACGTTTGGCTGGCTCAAGCTGCCCAGTGGCTGGCGCTCGCTATGTTCTGCAGCATCTTATTGCACCTGCGCACGACCGGCGGGTTCGCCCTGCTGCGGCCAAGCCCGGGCTCGTCCCTCACGGTGACGCCGGGCGATACGAGTCTCGAACGGGGCAGCACGCTGGTTGTGCTCACCCGTTTTACTGGTCCGCTCCCGCCCTTGGTTGACCTTGTGGTGGGCCGCCTCCCGGGGGCTTCGCAACGCGTTCACTTAGTGAAGAGCCTGGCCGATCCCATGTTCGGCGGCAGCGTGCCCGAGATTTCGAGCAACCTGTCGTATCACGTCGAATATGCCGGCCATCGGACACGGGAATTTCAAGTCAAGGTCTTCGAGCATCCGCGCCTGGAGCGCGCCGACGCCACCCTGGTCTGGCCGGCTTACACCAAGAAGCCCGTTCAGCGAATCGAGAACACGCGGCGCATCAGCGCCGTCGAGGGCTCGCGGCTGGCCCTCGATCTGCATTTCAACAAACCCGTGGCCTCGGCGCGGTTGGTGCCGCGGGACAAAGCCCAAAGCCCGGTGTCGTTATTGGTGGAATCGAACAAGGCGGGCGCCTCGCTGAAGGACTTTCCGCTCGAAACCAGCCGCAGCTACGAGCTGGAGATGCTGGACGCCGAAGGGCGCACTAACAAGGTGCCTTCACTTTTTGTTTTCGAAGTTACGACCAACCGCAGGCCGGAAGTCCGGCTCACTTGGCCGCACGGCGACTTGAGGCCGTCACCGCTGGAAGAGATTAACTTCCAAGGAACGGTTTGGGACGACTTCGGCGTGGAAGCCTACGGCTTGGGTGTCGGGCTCGCCGGCCAGGAGACAAAAACGATCGAGTTAGGCCGCGCCGTGCCGGGACAGGAGAAACGGCCGTTCCAACATTTGTTGCGGTTAGAGGACCTTGGTGTCCGACCCGACGAGCTCCTCTCCTGGTTCGTTTGGGCGGACGACCTCGGCCCCGATGGCCAGCTCCGGCGCACCACTACCGACCTGTTCTTTGGTGAAGTGCGGCCGTTCGAAGAAATCTTTCGTCAGGGTCAAGGGATGGATGCCTCGTCCGGAGAGCAGGCACAGTCGGGCCAGCAGACCGGTCGTTTGATCGAATTACAAAAGCAAATTATCAGCGCCACCTGGAAATTGGAGAAGGAGCGGGGCGGTTCAGGCAAAACGGCTTCCGGTGCTAAAGCGCGCTCGGACAGGTCGCTCTCGAACATCCGGGTTGCGGCGCTAGAAATGCCAACTTCGGGCGGAAGCTCCGGCCCACGCTTGCGCACGCGCCTAGCTGCTCTGGCTTTCGGCCAGTTGAGCCCGGCGGCCACGGCTACGCCGCTCCTTTTCGCCAAGGCCGATGGCCAACCAGCTACCTTTCCCACCCATGCGCCGAGCTATAGCGAGGACGCGGCAGTAGTGCGGGATTCGCAAGCACAGGCGCTGGAGCAAGCCCGCGCCTCGGCGGAAGGCACGCAAGACGACCCGCGCGTCGCCGGTCTCTGGTCGGGCGCAATCAAGCAGATGGAGCAAGCGCTGTCCCGGCTTCGCCAAGCTTCGAATTCGGCCGCCTCGCTTCCCGAGGCGCTAGCGGCCGAGCAAGCCGCCTATCAGAACCTGCTTAGGCTCCAGGAACACGAATACTCGGTCGTCCGTTCGCGTAATCAAAACCAGCGTGGCAACGCCCGAGGCCAGCAAATGCAACAGCAACTCGAGCAACTGGACTTTAAGGACACCGAGAACCGCTACGAGACGCAGCGCCAGGCCCAAGGGCCGCCTACCACGGAGCGGCGTGAGCAACTCCAAGCCATGAGCCGTCTGCAGGAGTTAGCCCGCCGCCAGCAGGATCTCAACGACCGCCTGAAAGAGCTTCAGACCGCCTTACAGGAGGCGCGCACGGAACAAGAACGGGCGGACATCCAGCACCGGCTCAAGCGGCTCGAGGAGGAGGAGCAACAGATGCTGGCTGATGTGGATGAATTGCGCCAACGCATGGACCGCCCGGAGAATCAATCCCAGATGTCCGAGGAGCGGCGGCAATTGGACCAGACGCGCGAGGACGTGGATCGCGCCGCGCAGGCGGCCGCTCAGGGCGAGGCTTCCCAGGCCCTGGCGGCGGGCACGCGCGCCCAGCGCCAACTCCAACAGCTCCGCGATCAGCTCCGCCAGGAAAGTTCGAGCCAGTTTTCCGAGGATCTGCGTGACTTGCGCGCCCAGGCGCGCCAGCTTGCCCGCCAGCAGGAGGACGTAGCCCAACAGATGCTCTCGCAAAGCACGAACCTATCCCGCTCGCTCGCCAGCGACGGCCCCTCAATGCTGGATCGCTTAAACAAGCAGAAAGAGCGGCTCACCAACGTTCTTGACCGGGCCACCCAGTTGTCCGAGCAAGCCGAAGACGCGGAGCCGCTGCTCTCGCGCCAGCTTTATGATTCGGTCCGCAAGTTCACCCAAGACAGCGGCAAAGCCGTGCAGGAAGCGCAAGACCAACTCCTGGACCAGGGCTTGATGACTCACAATCTCTACGACGAGCTCAAGGCCAGTTCCGAGCCGGATGGCGCCAAACTCCTGGAACTGACTTCCGAGATGGTCCGGCGCGACTTCACGCCCCAGGCCAACGAGATCGCGGGCCGTTCTCGCGCGAACATCGACCAACTCAAGCGCGGTGTCGAGCAGGCGGCCGAAAGCGTGCTGGGCGACGATACGGAGGCGTTGCGATTGGCGCAGCAGGAGCTCAAACATTTGACCGAGCAGTTACAGCAGGAGGCCGCCGAGGGAACCGGCGGGGCGGCCTCGAATCAAATACAAACGGCGCGCGGCGGGACGGGTAACAGCCAACCTCCGCATGGGCTGTCTTCTACGAACCGGTCCCAGAGCGGCCAGTCCGAAGCGCCAGGCGAACAGGCCAGCCTCCGGAACCCTAACCGTAATCGTGATCTTAATCGGGGGGCTCTCGGCGAGCAGCCCAACGCGTCTGGGCAAGACCCGAACTCCCAAATTGCTCCGGAGCGGGAGTCGTCTTCGGGTTCGGGCCGCGAGCTGGCGCAGGCAGGGGGAAGCCCCCGTGCCCGGGAAGGTGAGCTTGGCGCGGACGGCGGGCCTGGCCCGGAAGGGGTGGATTGGGGAGGCTACGGCAGGGGTTATTGGGACCGCTGGCTCTCGGGGCCGATCACGGGCACGGACTTTCTGCCCTGGTCCGAGCGCCTGCGCGACGTGGAAGAGATGATTGAACAGCCGGATTGGCGCAACGCCGTGGCAGCCGCCCGCGAACGCGCCCGCGTGTTGCGACAAGGCTACAAGCACGACGCCAAGAAACCCGATTGGGCGGTCGTGCGCTTGCAAGTGATGCAACCGCTGATTGAGGTGCAGCAGCGCATTGCCGACGAACTGGCTCGGCGCCAATCCACCGAAGCGCTCGTGCCGATTGACCGCGATCCGGTTCCCAACCGATACTCCGAGTTGGTCCGCCGCTACTATGAAGAGCTGGGGAAATGACCGCGGGGTAATGACGAAGGAAATGACGAATGCCTAATGACGAATGACGAAAGAAGCACGAAGCACGAATGAGGACATAGGCGAGCGTGCCACCGGTCGTCGTCCGGATTTGGTCATTCGTCATTTGTCATTTTCTTGATGACCCTTGGCACGCTCATTTTCTCAGGGCGGGACTGGCTTTGGCTGGCCGCGGGCGCGCTGGGCCTGGCGCTGCTGCTGCTGGTCTTGGGCTACCGCGCCGCGCAAGGCGGTGCGTGGCGATGGGTATGCGCTGGCTTGAAGACTTTAGGCGTCGCAGCGCTGGTGCTTTGCTTGCTCGAACCGATGTGGGTGGGCCAGCACGCCCGGCCCGGCGCCAATCTCTTCGCGATCGTTGCCGATAACAGCCAGAGCCTGCAGATTAAAGATCGCGACGCAAGCCGCCCCCGAGGCGAGGCCCTGCGCGGCCTGCTCGATCCCCAACACGCACGCTGGCAGTCTGCGCTCGAGGAGAACTTCGATTTGCGGCGCTACTTCTTCGATGCCCGCCTCCAAAGCACCAGAGATTTCAGCGAGTTAGCGTTCGACGGCCGTTCGTCGGCGATAGGTTCGGCTCTGCACATGCTGGCCGAGCGGTATCACGGCCGGCCGCTGGCGGGCATTCTGCTGCTGACCGACGGCAACGCTACCGACCTGCGCAGCGCCGCCAACTTAGCAGATCTCCCGCCGGTCTATCCCGTCGTGCTGGGGCGCGCAGAGGCCGTGCGGGACGTGGCAGTGCAACAGGTGCATACGACTCAAACCGATTTTGAGGACGCGCCGGTGTCAGTGCAAGCGGACGTGGCGGCCACCGGTTGCCGGGGCCAGACCATCGTGGCGCAAGTGCTCGATGCTGCGGCAAAGCTCGTGGCAGAGCAAAGCCTCGAAGCCCACAAAGACAACGACTTGCTGGCGTTCCGGTTCCAGTTGCGGCCGGAGAAGCCGGGCCTGTCCTTCTATCGCTTTCGCGTGCGACTCAAAGGGGAAGGCAGCGCGGCGACGGCCCAGACCTCGGAAGAGGCGACCTTGGCCAATAACAGCGCCGTCCTCGCCGTGGACCGCGGGCACGGACCGTACCGCATTCTCTATGTTTCCGGCCGCCCCAACTGGGAATTCAAATTCCTCAACCGCGCCGTCGCTGAGGACGACCAACTCCAACTGGTAGCGCTCATCCGCGTAGCCAAGCGCGAGCCGAAATTCAACTTCATGGGACGCGCCGGCGAGACTAGCAATCCCCTGTTCCGGGGCTTCGGCAGCCAATCGGCTGAAGAAGTGGAGAGCTACGATCAACCCGTGCTCGTGCGGCTCAACACGCGCGACGAGTTTGAGTTGCGTGGCGGCTTTCCCCGCACCGCCGAGGACCTGTACGGCTACCAGGCGGTGATCCTCGACCATCTCGAAGAGGAATTCTTCAGTCCCGACCAAGCCGCGTTGCTGCAAAAATTCGTGTCCGAGCGCGGGGGCGGCTTTCTCATGCTCGGCGGCATGGAATCCTTCCAGCAAGGCAATTACCAGCGCACACCCATAGGAGACATGCTGCCGGTTTATTTGGATCGCGTGCCGGAAACCAATCCACCGGGCCCGCTGCGGTTCGAGCTTACCCGGGAGGGCTTGCTGCAATCCTGGGCCAGGCTTCGCGACAACGAAGCGGATGAAAAGGCGCGGCTTCAAAGTATGGCTCCATTTCAGGTCCTCAATCGGATCCGTGAGGTCAAGCCCGGGGCCAGCGTGATTGGCACGGTGACCGGGCCGGAGGGCAAGGCTTACCCGGCGCTGGTCGTCCAGCGCTTCGGGCGCGGCCGCACGGCCGCGCTGACGCTGGGGGATGTGTGGCACTGGGGATTTCACGACGCTGATGCGCACCGGGACATGGACAAGGCCTGGCGGCAGTTGATGCGCTGGCTGGTCAACGACGTGCCGAATAGGGTGGACCTTACCGCCGAGCCGCAGCCCGAAGATCCAAATGGGGGGGTGCTCTTGCAAGTGCGGGTGCGAGACCCAAAGTTCCAGCCTTCTGACGATGCCCGCATCAGCCTCGACGTTCAGCCGGTGATAATGGAGGCGGGCGCCGAGGTCCAAACCAATCTCATTCGCCTGAGTGCTGAGCCTTCCTTGACCGAGCCCGGCCTGTACCAGGCGACCTACGTGCCGCGGGCCACCGGAGGCTACCAGGCCAGCGTCTGCGTCACTAATTCCGCCGGGGTCGAGGTGGGCCGCGCGGTGGCTGGCTGGAGCACGGACTTGGCCGCCGAGGAATTCCGTTCGCTAACTCCCAACGTGGCGTTGCTCGAAGCGATCGCACGCAAGACCGGCGGCGAAATGGTCTCGGCGGAAAACCTGGATCAATTCGCGCGGCGTCTCCCGCATGTGCATGCCCCGGTGATGGAGGCCTGGAGCTATCCGCTGTGGCACACGCCGGCCATGTTTGGTTTCGCCCTCGCGTGCTTGATTGCTGAGTGGGGCCTGCGGCGCTGGAAAGGGTTGCCATGAAAGCGGAACTGGATGGCGGGAGAAGCTTCGGGAGCCGGCAAAAATGGAGCATTTTCGAGCAAGCTTGTCTCTCGAAAGCGGCAGCAAGCTGCGCGCACTCCATACGCTTCGCGCCGTGGGGGCCCACGCGGCGAGCGGTTAGCCTGGTTGGATATTCGCGGGACGCGCTAACGTTCGTCGGTTGCATCCTTCTGCTCGGGGCCCGCGTCGCGGGCGCCCCCATGCTTTCAAACTCTAATACGCTCACGTCGGTAATCCTGGTCGTCGGCGCTCCCGGCGAGACGCAGTACGCTACGAACTTTTCGCATCAAGCGGGGCTGTGGGAGAAGGCCTGCGCCAATTGCCGTCGAGTCACCGTTGGTTTGGATGAGGGCGCCACTAACGATTTCGAGCGGCTGCGAGAGGCGCTGGCAGCCGAACCTAAAGAAGGGCCCGCGCCATTGTGGCTCGTGCTCATTGGGCATGGCACGTACGACGGAAAGGAGGCCCGCTTCAACCTGCGCGGGCCGGATGTCTCGGCCACGCAACTCGCCCAATGGCTCAAGCCCTTTAAGCGGCCTTTGGCGCTGATTAACACTGCGTCCGCCAGCGGGCCGTTCCTGAGCCAACTCTCTGCCAGCAACCGCGTCATCATTACCGCCACCCGCAGCGGCAACGAACAAAATTTTGCTTACTTCGGACAATTCCTGGCCGCCGCGCTCACGGACCCTGGCGCCGACCTGGACAAGGACGGCGCAGTCTCGCTGCTCGAGGCTTTTCTCACGGCCTCGCGCCAGACGGCGGAGTTTTACAAGACCGAAGGCCGGCTGGCGACAGAGCATGCGCTGCTAGATGACAACGGCGATGGGCTGGGGACGCCGGCGGAGTGGTTCAGCGGATTGCGTGCAACCCGGCGAGCCAAGGACCATGCCGCCGTGGATGGGCTGCTCGCCCGCCAGTTCCAGCTCAGCCCGAGCGAAGTTGATCAGGGCCTGAGCCCTGAACTGCGGGCCCATCGTGATGTGATCGAGCGCTCCGTCCTGACCCTGCGGGAGCAGAAGGGGCAAATGCGCGAAGACGATTACTACCGCCAGCTAGAAAAGCTCTTGCTGGAATTGGCGCGGCTTTATCCATCGAACGCCGTGTCCGCGGGGCGCTGAGTTTTACTGGAGTGTGATGGCGTTCGCGGCGGGCAGGGGACTGCCCGCCCCTTTGTGGGGAGTTTCTATCCCTTTCGGGCCATCTCCCAGTCCTTTGCTCCGCCTCTGCGCCTCAGAACAAGTGCCCCCCCTTTTGGCGATTGGGCAGGATACGTCGCCTGCCGTCTTGGTCCTCGGCGGGCAAGGGACTGCCCGCCCTACCTTTGCCCAGAGCCGTGAGTGTGCTACCGAAGTGTAGTGGCGAGGCGTAGCGAGTAATCTGACAGCGGAGAAATCAGCATCCAGCCGGGCACATCAAAGCTGTGCTGAAGTGCAGCCGATTGCGCAGCGTCCGTACAAGTACGGATAATTCTATGGGGTGAATATTTTTTAAAAAAAGGCAAAATAGTACTTGCGTTGGGGGAAGCTCGGACTAATCTTGACGCACGCGAAGGTAGAAAAATTAAACACGAACCTTACGGTGACGTAACCTTAAACGAAAAGGAAAGCGAGTACTAAAACTATGAAGATCAACAGGTTTAAAGCAGTAGTGCTGGGCCTCACCACACTTGTGGGCGGGGCGGTGTGCGCCAATGCGCAAACGAACAACGCGGGTGAGGTGGACCTGACTTTCCCCTTCATTCAGAACAATAACGCGCCTACCGCGATCATCACGGTGCAGTCTCTGCCAACCTTTGATGACAACGGCGTTCTGGCCACATTGACCGGGGCCTATGCGAGCTTCGGAATTACTTTCGCGGGGAGCGCGCTGAACTATGATGGCAATGGGAAAATCACGGGAGTTACTTTAGCGACGGTCACGGCAACGGATGCCAGCGGGAATACGATCACGGCGCCAGAGGTGGTAAACGTCACCGGTTCGTTGACCGATAAAGGCACCACGCCCCAAGTGATGCTGAGCCTGAGCGGGAAAGGCATCGCTGAGACAACCGACGCCAACGGGAACACGGTCGGGGCAAAAAGCAGCCTGAGTCTCAAGTTCACCGGCACGCTGTCCAGCAGCAGCACGGGACCCACAACTTATACGACAAATTTTGGGACGCTCGTGACTAATTTCACGGCCGTGACCAATGTCTCCGAGTTGACCAACACGGGCGTTGTTTTTGTTACCAACACCACGCCCAACATCACGACTGTCACGAATAGTACTGGGACGAACTACGTGGCCACCGGCTCGAATGGCGCCATCACAAATGGCACGCCCTATTTCATGGTGCTTACCTCGACCAATGGCGGCGTCACCAACACCATTTATGTGCCGCTCAGCTCAGCCACTGGAGCGACGTTCACCAGCACCAACTTCGTAACGGTGTCCAACCCGGTCCCAGCAAGCGCCGCGCTGACGAACCTATACTTTGTGGACAACACCAATTATTCGGAAGGTGGCACAAATAGCTCGGGCGTATTTACAAATGTGACGACGACGCTGACTCCGGTCATCAACTTCTATGGGACTAACCTCTTTGCGCTTACAACCACTGTTATCAACCTCTATACGAATTCGGCGAGTGCCACCAATACCTCAGGGTCGGTAACTAACGCCTACACCAACGAGAACTTCGTGGCGGTTTCCTCGGGGAGCGGCGTTTCAACAAATGCGACGGCTTATACGAGCACGACCACAACCAATTATTCCTACTCGTATTTTGTCTCGACGAATGCGCCCGTGACGGTGACCACGACCAACTACATCACAGGTGGTGTTACCAACACTCTACCTTACTTCATCGAAGCTGCCACAACGAATTGCGGCGCGGCCGCGGGCACGATCATTTGTTCGATCACCACGAACTCCGGCACCAGCGGGGCGGGGATTTCGGGCATTTGGACTGGCAGTTGGTCGCCGGGGATCAAAAAGGCGAAGCCGTTCAATCTGCCCAAGACTACCGTTGTTGGCAGTTTCGCGTCGGGCGAGTGGACTGGCGGGAATGAGGTTGACGTGAACGCGAGCATCTTGATCCTGACCGGCCACAACTCTGCGGGTCTGAACGTGATTGGCACGATCGCCCCGACGGATCTCTTGACCGGCGGAGGTAGCACGCCCTCGATTCCAGCCACCGGCTCTGGCAGCGGCAAAGGCAATGGCAGGACTGGCACTGCCAGCTACAACTTCAATCTGGTTGGGGCTGGCCAAGCAAAGGGTTCCAGCCTCGCCGTCAAGGGCAACCTTACTGGCGACCCGTTGGGCGGCGATGTGACAGTGTTCACGACAGCAACTGCGACCGGCAAACTTGCCGGCCAGAAAGTAAACGCTACGGCGGCCAGTGGTACCATCTCGGCGGGCTCGCCCTTTGGCGGTGGTTTTTAATAGGAACATCCCAATAAAATAAAAGCCCGGTTGAGATCGGCATAGCTTCAAGGAGCCCCTGGGTGCGAACCCGGGGGCTTCTCATTTTTGGCGGATCCATTTCGCACGCGATCACAAGCAAGAACCAAGAACCGGAAATTCTCCTTGCGCCGCGGCGGCGAATGGGTAAGATAGCTTTGCGCGTCGAATGAGCCAGGGTCCAAATACCGGCTTCGAGATCATTGTGCTGGGGCGTCAGGACTTATTCGCAAGAATCCAAATCCCGCTTGCGGGAGCGCCAATCTCATTTGGACTTCGACGCGCATGGTTTTTTCTGTGACCAAGATTCTTGTCCTGCCGACAAATGGGTTGGCACCGCTTATGAGTTCTACGGCGTGAAGGAAGCCACCGAGCCGGCCGGCGGCTTGGATGAGCAAAGCTTCGTTTCGTGCGGGGCAAGCCAACTCTTCACTCAACCGATCAACCGGCGGAGGTCATGATTGCTGGGCAAAAGATGGTGGTGGCACCGCATGAGATCGGTTTTGAGCAGGTTCGTGCGCCAGGGAATTAGAGCCGGCGATTCCATCCAGCCTAGCCTGCCTACCTGCGGCGCCCCTCGCGGGGCACGAGTGACTTTGGCCATTCGAGCTATTGCGCTTCTGTGTTCCAGCCGCCGCCCAAGGCCTTGTAAAGCTGGACTGTGGAGAGCAGTTGATT